>Ga0315275_10000007_pt1 | contig 212679 bp, 198 predicted proteins | sample YL17G03_0_MG_FD_205557 | JGI IMG/M metagenome (GOLD analysis project Ga0315275, IMG submission 205557) | Sediment microbial communities from Yellowstone Lake, YNP, Wyoming, USA - YL17G03_0 | ecosystem: Environmental > Aquatic > Freshwater > Lake > Sediment | place: USA: Wyoming | collected... | reverse complement strand
GAAACTACACCACCATCACACTCACCCAAACAAGCAGCGGAATAACAGGAACCATGGAAAACCTATACGACGAAGTACTCAACGTCTACCTCTGGGAACAAAACGTCCAAATGCACATACTACGATGGAAAAACACAGGACAGACATAAAGTTTTTATATCCTTTCTTGCATCAGTGATTTTGAATGGGCAATATTAATCCTAGCGCTTTCAAGGCGTATGATGTTAGGGGTGTGTATCCTTCTGAGATTAATGAGGAGCTTGCTGGCAGGGTGGCCAGGGCTCTTGCGGTTTTCCTCAAGGCTGACAAGCTAGTCATTGGGCGGGACGGCAGGGCTTCTTCTCCTTCACTATACACTGCTATTGTCAAGGCTCTCACAGATGCAGGAGTGAATGTGATTGACATCGGCCAATGCCCGACTCCGTTAGTCAGCTACACCATCTCAAAAAAGAATTTTCCCGGCGGCATAATGATCAGCGCTTCTCATAATCCTCCTGAGTACAATGCTTTCAAGCTCATACAGCATCCCTGCTTCCAGCTCTCCAGCCCAGGCGGGATGGATGATGTCAAGAAACTGGCATTAAGCCCAGAGCTCATGGCAGCTGAAAAAAATGAAAAGGGCAAGGTTGAATCCCTTGACATACTGGATGAATATGTGAATGAGGTCTGCGAGGAGTTCGTCAGCCTTAAAGGATTGAGCGTTGTGGTTGATTACGGCAATGGCATGGGAGCCATAACTGCAAAGCCGGTCCTTGAGAAGCTGGGTGTGAGAGCAATCCACTTGTACGACAAGGTCGACGGAACTTTCCCTAACCATTATGCCAATCCTGCAGAGGAGAAGAACCTCGAGGAGCTCAAGAAAAAAGTGGTAATGATGAAGGCAGACGCAGGCCTGGCATTTGACGGGGACGCTGACAGGGCTTTTGTAGTCGACGACAAGGGGAAAGTGGTTTATCCTGACCTGATGATGGCATTGCTCGTGCCTTCTGAATTAAAAGGGAGGAGCGACAAGCGCGTATATTATGACTTGAGGTCGAGCAGGATCCTCCCGGAAACTGTGAAGAATAATCACGGCCAGGCAATAATGATGAGAGTAGGCAACCCCTTCACAAAAGAGAAACTGGTGAAGGAAGGCGGGGTTTTCGGCGGAGAATTGGCAGGGCACATCATGTTCCAGGACCATTACTGCATTGATGACGGCTTGTACGCGGCCCTTAAAGTCCTAGAGGTGTTGAATGAGAGCAAGAAAAAGCTTTCTGAGCTGGTCAAGCCCTTGCAAAAATACTATCACAGCAATGAAATCAACATGAAAGTGGCAGAGCCTGACGCGACTCTTGAGAAAGTAAGGATTGCCTTCAGGGACGGCAAGAGTGTCCACATCGACGGAGTGTACATCAGCTATCCTGACTGGTGGTTCAGCCTCAGGAAGAGCAACACAGAGCCAGTCGTCAGGCTGAGGGTCGAGGCGGAGGCAAGGGAAAAGCTCGACGAGATGCTGGACAAGATTCTGAAGCTGATAAGCAGCTGAAAATAGATTTCTTTGTATATCAACAGCTATTTTAATTTCAATTGTCAATTCTGCAATTAAATTTATATTTACTTGTATGTTTCCAAGCCTTGTGCACAAAATTCAAACTGTGAATCTTGAAGGAAGGATACATTCTGTAGGTTACAGAGTGCTCACAAAAGAGCTTAAATCATTGGGCTTAAGAAATAATCCGAACATAATCCAATATCCGCTGGGCCGATGGTACTTTCTTCCTAAAGCGCATATAAAAGAGGGCTCGGATGATTGGGGCGGGATTTGGGTTACCCGGGCATTAGGAGATGCAAATAGGCTGGCTGATTACATGAAGCAAAGGCATCAGGTTCAAACTCGCCTTTTCAAAGCTGCAATCGACAAAATTCTTTATGTGAATGCATACCGGATAAAAACTAACGGCATCTTTCTCATTGAAGAATTGAGATGTTGATAAATAGATTTATATACTTCTGTTTCAAGGAAAAACTGCATGGACAACCCGTTTGAGAAATATTTTGCAGTCAACCGCAACGGCGCTTATTTCGTGGATAATATCTACAGGCCTGAGATGACTTTCAGGGAGACTGATTTTGCATTGTTCGCGACTGTCAGGAACAAGGAGCACCCGATATACGACCTGAAGGATGTCATATTGTCTGAGGGCAAGCTGGGCGAGGGCACAAAGGCTAATTTCAAGGGATTAATAAGCGAAAGGATTCTATCAGTATTGCTTGAAGAATTGATTGATGATTCTCTTGTATCACTCAAAGTTAATCAACCTGGTTCTAATCCTGCAGGTGGCGTGCTTAGGGAGAAGGAGGAGCATGTCGGCAAGGAATTCGTGGCAACTTATAATTCACATTATCTCCTGAAGTACAAGGGCAAGAGTAACTTTGTGGTCTTGAAAAAAACTCCTCTTAACACTCCTTCTGCCTGGTACCAGCAGGAGAAGTCAGGGCTTCAGGCAAGCGAGATTGACGGGCTGGCTTATCTGCATGCAGATTCCAGGATGTACCTCATAATCGGAGAGTCCAAGACCATAAGCAGTTGGGATAACATTGATTATGAAGAGTTCCATAATACTCTTGGCGAGAGGATTATTACTCCTTTCAAGGCTTTGTTCCCTGCTCATGAACTAATATTTTTCTTCCTTGGAAAAGAAGGGATATTGTTTGATAACGGCTCCAAGCTCAAACCCAAGCCTGCTCAGCTGACCGAATTATTAGGGCAGAACAACGTAAAGACAATATTCTCTCCGCTTCCCCAGATGCCCCGCTCAATAGAGGAGTATGCTGAGGATATGTTTGACGCCCTTCCCATGATTAGGGAGACTCTTAAGATATTCGAGAAGATGATTTAGAAAAAAATATTTAGAAAGAAATATTATGAAATATTATTCTGGCTGCTCATCTCTGATTACTCATCCTCATACTTGCCCCAGTCATCAATCTCCTTTGAAGTCCACTCATATGCCTTGTCATCAACAAGGAACTCGAGATTAGGCTTTCTTCCAGAATCAATGAGCTCCTTCTGGAGTTTGAGCACGTCAATCATCGCCGTGATTATTGACTCCTTGATGTGCTTCAGGTCTGGCTTGTACTCCGGGATGCTCATGCCCCGCTCTGCAAGCAGCTCGTTAAGCACTTTCTTGTCCCTGAACCTCGGCTGCTCTAGTGCGTTGAGCGAGTGCTGCAGGAAGAAGCGCACATTCTTTACAATGTACTCGAAAAGATTTGGCTTGCCCATTATTTTTTCAGGGGCAGAATAAGCCCAATTCAGTGAGCCTGCGATGGTTTTGAGCTTCACATAAGCCTGGCTTATGCCCCTCTCAATCACCTCGTCCTGCCTTATCTTGGGAAAAAGAAACATCCCATACAAAACCTTGGTGTGCTTCAGGAATTCTCTTGAGTCATGCAAGAACCTTATGTGCCTAATCAAATATTCCTCTGACTCTGGCATGATGTGGATTCCGATGTGCTTGGCGTCTTCTGGCAAGTCCTTGTCATCCCTGCCCCTGCACTCAACCACTTTGCTATCAATAACATAAGGCTTTGTACCGGCAAGCATCCTGTGGGCTTTTCGCACATCCCTGACACGCACCCAGTTGTCAAAGTCAGAATACTCTTCAGGGTTGTCTGTCCTTGCAGCACTGCCATAGAGCAAAACCCCTTCCAAGTCATCGCCTAGTTTTTGCTTCAGCCAATCAACATAGCAGTACTTCTTCTCAAGCTCCTGCTTAGAAACTTCAACCTCTCTTATTTTCCTAGGATACTTCCTCTTGCCAACAGGCACCTCGAGCATGTATTCTATGAAGGTCATCTTCATCTCTGACAATGCGCCATCCCAATTATTTTGGTTGGTTAGGTCTCCAAAGAGCATAGGATATTTTCTCTCATGAATATGCTTGTAGAGCTGGCCTATCATGTACAGCCTGTTCAGGACGTGCGCCTTGTTCACCACAGTGCCCAGCTCCCTCCTGGCATTGATTATGGCAGCATCAATAGTGGCTGATTTGGAATCAATCTCTGTCTGCAACTGGAGAAGCACCCTGTCTGCCTCTGGAATCCAGTCATCGCTCACACGGAAATATTTTTCCAATAAGCCCTGCGGCATCCTGTGAGTCACTCGCCTGAAAGTCGTGGGTATGTAATCCCTGAATCCCCTTATCACAGGCACAGACCACGGATTAGTCAAGGTGTCCTTGTCAGAGCTGTCAAGAAGCGCCCTGATATTGTCAACAGTCGGCACCCTGTCAAATATCACCGGCTTCACATTAGTGAATTTCTCTTCATAGGGCAAGCCAGGAACCTGATAATTCGGGCCCAGCATCTCAAATATTACCTTTGCCATGAGAATTCAATCCTCGCCTCTCTCCTTACGCACAGGAGAACTGTCAAATTTATAAAGCTTATTGGGAAGAAATTTACACATTCTGCTGCTCTCAATTAACAATAATTAAGGCTGGCAAAAAAGCATAATCTTTTTAAATGACTAACTGTTCTTGCCTCTCGAGAGAGAAAAGAGCGCGTAAGAAAGACCGTTTATGAAGATCAAGTCAGGTGCTTTTTTTCTCTGACGGTCAACACAAGGGGTTAAGCAGACAAGATGAACCCTGATGCTAAAAACATGAATAAGCAAGATAAGCATAAAAGCATTGTTAAACGTCTGAAGCCAAGCATGCGCGACAAGGAGCGCTACGTGGCCTATGAGATCGCGAGCAAGCAGCCTCTAGGCTGGGGAGCTGACAAAGCTCTCATAGCCAAGGTCAATGCCTTGCTGGGAATCTTCATGGCTCCAAAGGCTAACATTGCAAGCATCAAGTACAATGCTGAGAAGCAGAGGGGCATATTCAGGATTAACCGCAAGTTCGTTGACTGCCTGAGGACATGCTTTGCAATGGTCAAGAATTTAGGCAACCAGGAAGTGCTGATCAAGACATTAAAGACCAGTGGCATGGTGCACAAGGTAAAGAATTATTTAGAATGAGTGAGGAAGAATAAAAAAATGCCAATTGAGAAATTAATAATGGAGCTGGCAATCAGGGAAGAAAAGAGTTATGTCCCGCTTGAAGAGGCTAAAAAACAAGATGTAGGTGATTATATGAAGGCTTTGCAAGCCCTGCAAAAAGAAAAGCCATTCCTAGAAGGGGCGGCTGGCGGGCAGCGCGAGATCCTTTACGAGTTCAACCTCGAGAACGCTCACTTTGACATTGAGAGGAAGCTTTCAAAAGTCATCCTCTGCGATTGCTTGGAAGGAGATCTTGACTGGGTTGCAGAGACCAGCATCAGCTGGCCTGACAAATCCAAGATGGGCGACGTGACACAATATCATCAATGCAATGGCTGCAAGAGCATCTTCCAGGTGCAGAAGCAATATGCCTCAGGGCAGCTAGGGGATATCCAGGCACACACTCCTGTCGTCAGGGTTTCAGACTACACCCGCTACACTGGCAGATTGACAAGGAAAGAGCTTGTCGAGCAGGCTAGCCATTTCGGCGGGAAAATATCAGAGGCTGATGAGGCAAAAGTGATTGGGCAAAGGAGAAATCTCAGGTAAGCAGATTATAACAATCAACACATAAAAAAAATAATAAAACAAAAAAAGACTACAAAGAAAGCTTAAAACAGAAACGTGAGGTGGTAAGATGCAACCAATACAGCACCAAATGATGGGATATGACAGGGCAATTACAATGTTCAGTCCTGACGGGAGGCTGCTCCAGGTGGAGTACGCCAAGAAGACAGTCAGGCTGGGAAACACAGCCATAGGCATGGTGTGCAAGGACGGAGTGCTCCTGGTGACTGACAAGAGGATAGTGGACAAGCTCGTCGTGCCAGAGGCGATTGAGAAGATATTCAAGATTGATGACCACATGATGGCCACAGCAGCAGGCATCCTGAGCGACGCCAGGGTGCTCGTAGAGCAGGGCCAGGTGAGGGCGCAGCAGCACAGGGTGACCTATGACACGCCAGTGGACGCAATAACAATAGTCAAGCACATCTGCGACATAAAGCAGATATGCACCCAGTCAGGAGGCCTGAGGCCTTTCGGAGTATCATTGCTCATCGCAGCCATTGATGAGAGCGGAAAAAAGCTTTTCGAGACAGACCCGACAGGCATATTCTACCAGTACAAGGCAACAGTGATTGGCGAAGGCGAGCCTGACATCGAGGAGATGCTCTACAAGGAGTACAAGGACAACATGACAATTGATGAAGGCCTGAAGCTATGCCTCAAGGCTCTCAAGAAAGTCCTGGACACTAATTTCAACGCTGACAGGATTGACGCTGCATACATCGACGATAAGGACAAGGTGATGAAGAAAGTCGACAAGGAGAAGATAAAGAAGCTGATCTAAATACTATAGCAAGGTGAGAAGATGCACGGCATGACAATTGACAAAGAAAGGGTAAGCCTGAACGTGGCAAGGCTCAAGGTTCAAGGCGTTGATTTCGAAGTCGTGATAGAGCCAGAGTTGGCTATCAAGTTCAGGCACGGCGAAGGCGAAGTCCGAGATGCCATCAAGGCAGAGAGGATTTTCAAGGAAGCAATCAAAGGCGATCCTGCCAGTGAGAAAGAGCTAATGGAAGTCTTCAAGACCATTGATGCGTTGAAGATTGCCGAGAAGATAATCAAGGAAGGCATCATACAAGTCAATGACGAGTACAAGGACAAGCTCAAGAACCAGGTGATGAAAGAGCTTGTCGAGCTGCTCCTCAAGGACGGAATCGATGCCAGCACTGGCACAGCCCTCACAGCCACCAGGGTGAGCAATGCCCTCAACGAGGCCAAGATTCACCTTGACATCTTCAAGAAGGCCAAGGACCAGCTTAACGACGTGGTGATGAAGCTCAGGCCTGTGCTGCACATCAGCTTTGAGAAGAAAATCCTGAGCATCAGGATTCCCGCAGTGAACGCTGCGAAGCTGTACGGCGTTGTGGCGCACCGCGCAAAAATAATCGATGAGGCCTGGCTCAGCGACGGCTCCTGGAGCTGCAAGGCAGAATTGTCTCCTGGCGCAGTCAATGCGCTTGTGGACGAGCTCAAGAGCAAAACCCACGGAGACATTGAGATAACGATAGAACAGGTAAGAAGGAGATAAGAGGAAAAATAACATTCAAGATAAGGTGATATAAATATGACAGAAGGAAAATTACTAGTGAACGACAAGGACATCGTAGTCCCTGGCGAAGTGCTCGCTGAAGGCATGAGTTTCTTGCCTGGCAACGGCACTTACAGGACGAAAGACAAGATAATAGCGAATCGCCTAGGATTATTGGTCATAGATGGGAAAGTATTGAAAAGCCTTCCATTGGCCGGAAGGTACTTGCCGAAGAAATTCGACATAGTGGTAGGCAAGGTGATTGACATACTCATGAGCGGCTGGAGGCTGGAGATTAACAGCCCGTACTCAGCAGTCCTTCCATTGAAGGATGCCAGCTTCGCCTACATCCCTAAGGGAGCAGACCTCTCAAAGTATTTTGAGCTGGATGACTATGTCGTCGCAAAGATAACCAATGTGACGAGCCAGAACCTGGTGGATGTCACCTGCAAGGGGCCTGGGCTGTTCAAGCTCAGGGGCGGAAGGATAATCCACGCCAACACCCACAAGGTGCCACGGATTATCGGCAAGAAAGGCTCGATGGTGTCCATGATAAAGCAGGCTACTGGCTGCAAGGTCATTGTCGGGCAGAACGGCACTGCATGGATCAGCGGGGAGCCTGAGATGGAAGTAATAACAGTGAATGCCATCAAAATGATAGAGGAGCATTCGCACATCAGCGGGCTCACAGACAAAGTGAAAGCCTACCTTGAAACAGCGACTGGCAAGAAGATTGAGTTCACTGCAGAAGCTGCTGAGATAGGCGAGTCAGTGCAGAGCGACACAGCTGAAATGAGGAATTATTAAGATTAAGGAGTGATTATTATGAATAGCAAATATACGCAAAGGGAGAATGGAAGAGGATTCAACGAGACAAGGACTATCGAGGCCAAAGCCGGAGTGATTAAGAAGGCTGACGGCAGCGCTTATTTCAAGATCGGAAAGACAGCAGCCTATGCAGCTGTTTACGGCCCAAGGGAAATGCACCCCAAGCATATGCAGGACCCTAAGACAGGAGTGCTGAGATGCAACTACAGCATGATGCCTTTCAGCACAGATGAAAGGTGTAAGCCAGGGCCTAGCAGGCGAAGCAAGGAGATAAGCATGGTATCTACCAAGGCCATACTCCCTGTTGTCAACCTGGTGGATTACCCCAATGCTGTGGTCGATGTTTTCATCGAATTAACAGAGACTGATGCTGGCTCAAGGTGCGCAGGAATCTGCGCAGCCTCAATAGCATTGGCTGATGCAGGCATAACCATGAAGGACATGGTGGCTGCTGTGAGCTGCGGAGTGATAGACCACCAGATAGCAGTTGACCTGGACGGGTCAGAAGAGCATCTGAACGACCTGGACGTGGCTGACATACCGATTGCAATGGTTCCTAGCACAGAAGAGATAACCCTCCTGCAGATGGACGGCAAAGTCTCAAAGGAAGAGCTGCTGCAGGCCATTGAGAATGTCAAGCCTGTGCTCAAGAAGATTGCAGAGGTACAGAGAAAGGCATTGAAGGACAGGTACAAATAGAAATAGGTACCAAGGAATGCAAAGGTGATTATTATGAATCAGGATTTAAAAAACCACATCAACGAATCCCTGAAGAAGGGAGTTCGATTGGACGGAAGAAAGAAAGAAGAGTACAGGCCTATTGAGATAAGGACAGGCGTCGTCGCCACTGCAGAGGGCAGCGCAATGGTCAGGTGCGGAGACACTGAAGTCATTGCCGGCGTCAAGCTGGGCGTGGGCGAGCCTTACCCTGACTCCCAGGACCAGGGAACCATGATGGTGAGCAGCGAGCTGCTTCCATTGTCCAACCCTAATTTTGAGAGCGGGCCTCCAAGCATAGACTCAATCGAAGTAGCAAGGGTCATTGACAGGGGCATCAGGGAGGGAAAAGCCATTGACACCAAGAAGCTCTGCGTAAGGAAAGGAGAGCTCGTGTGGACTGTGATGATAGACGTGCTTCCCATCAATCACGACGGCAACCTCATTGATGTCGGCGGGATTGCTGCACTGGCAGCTCTCAAGAATGCCAAGATGCTCGAGATTGAGAATGACAAGATAGTTATCGGCAAGAGGACTAATGAGGACCTGCCTATCAACAGCATGCCCATACCCGTCACTGTGCTGAAAATCGGGGACAACCTCATAGTTGACCCTACTGATTATGAGGAGGAGGTGCTGGACGCAAGGCTTACTGTGAGCGTCTTGGACGACGACACCCTGTGCGCAATGCAGAAGGGCGGGGATGCAAGCCTCACCACAAAAGATATAAATGAAATGATAGACCTTGCAATAAAAAAGAGCCATGAGATAAGGAAGAAGCTCAAGGAGGCATTGTGAAAATGACAACAGACATTGAGCCTTTAGGCGAGGGCGAGTTCACCAAGTACGAGAAGGCGAGGCTCATAGGTTCTAGGGCTTTGCAGATAAGCATGGGAGCTCCTTTCCTTGTCAAGCTCACACCCAAGCAGCTCGAAGAGATAGGCTTTAACCCGGTAGAGATTGCCAAGCTCGAGTTCGATGCTGACGTGCTTCCCATCACTGTCAAGAGGCTCCTGCCTAACGAGCGGTGATGCATCCCAAATTATTCTTAAAATTATTTTTTTCTCTGTATTTCTATCAGAATTTTGTTTAGAAGTAGAAGCTTATTTAGAATTATTTTTTTAGTGCTGCTTCTCAGCATCACTCATGAGTCCCATTATTCCCATTGCCCGGGAAATAATCATCTATGAAAGCAGAAGCATCTCTTAACTTTGACTTCAGGACAGCATACCTTGCTTTCCTAAGGGCTTTGGCTTCTATCTGCCTAATCCTTTCACGGCTCAGCTTTACTTCTTCCCCGATTTCCTGCAGGGTCTTGTCTTCGAGGAATCTTCCCTTGATAACATACAGCTCCCTTTCAGTGAGCTTATTGGCAAGGATTGTCATCAGCTGCTCTTGAAATATCTTGTTTGTCGCCTTTGCTTCAGTGTTGTCCTTGTCGTCGCCAGGCAGTATGTCTCCTAGCGTGATATCTTCCCCTAATGAGAGCGAGAGAGAGGTGGGCTTTGCGAGCATCTTCCTTAATTCCCTGACATGCTTGACTTCTGCGCCCAGGTACTGGGCGATTTCATGGTCTGCTGGCTCTCTGCCGAGCTCATTGAAGAGCTTGGATGATGCTTTCCAGAATGCATTGAATTTTTCATACTTGTGCACAGGCATCCTTATCTCATTGTCCTTGTCATATATGGCTTTTGTCATGGACTGCCTTATCCACCACACAGCATAGGTGGAGAACCTGTTGTTCTTCTTGTGCTCGTACTTGCTCACTGCTTTTATAAGGCCGGTGCTGCCTTCCTGGAACATATCGCCAAAGGTAAGGTGCTTTGCCATGCCAAAGAATCTTTTCATGACAAAGGGTATGAGCTTGATGTTGCTGTAGAATAATTCTTCCTTGAGCTGGTTGAGGTGTCTTGCATTTTCAGAGAGTTTCTTGTTTTTCTCGTATAATTCAGGCATCTGCTTTTCTGTCACGTCAATTATGTCATCATAATAGTCTGCCTTGTACTCTGTCGTCCTGACAAGTTGTGATAAGGCTTTGCCGCTGTGCTTGCCTTTCTGTATCTTCATGTAGCTCTTCCTGAATTTATCAAGCTCGCCTTCCTCGAGGTAGACTATGTCATCCAGGCTCATCCTGTCTTCGCATCTTCGTATTACATTAAGCGAGCAGTCAAGGTCTTGGTATATTTTTGCGCGAACAGCCTGGTAGCTCAGCAGCTTTGAGAAAATGAGTTTCCTGTAGTCAGAGATGCTCTTTGTCAAGCCTATCTCCTGTTCTGGCGTGAGGATTTTTTTTTTGCAGAGCGTGTTTAATATATAGACCCCTTCATCCTTAACTTTTGCTTTTGCCACTTCTTTATCAATTTCCGACTCTGGAATCTCATCTAGGCAAGGAATTTTGGGCTCTGCATAACTAGAGCCACGGCTATCTTCATGAGGATAATATTCCTTGTCCACGTTGAGAATGTCATCTGCCAACATTTTCTAAACCTCTATTTTCACTACTGAATAATAGAAAAAATTAGTAATGGATGAGGCTTTTTAAAGTTTCTGCTTTTCAGCTCCTTAAAAGAAGTCACACAAGCCCAACCCAGGCCTATTTAGTGCTCGCTTCCAAAGCCTGCAAAGCCACCAGCCCCTTGCCTGACATCAGCTCAAGAGCTGCCCCGCCGCCAGAGCTTATGAAAGAGAAGTTCTTATCCAAGCCCAGCTTGTGGATGAAATCAGCAGTGTCTCCCCCGCCGACAACCTTATGGCTGCCGAGCTCGCCCAGGAATTTTGCAATCTCAGCAGTCGCCTTGTCAAAAGGCGGCTTCTCATAATAACCCAAAGGGCCATTCCAGATTATGGTCGCAGCATTCTTCAATTCTTCCTTGAACTGCGCAACGCTCTGCTCGCCAATATCCAAACCAAGCACTCCCGTGGGTATCTGGTCAAAAGGAACAGTCCTTATGCCGGTTTCAAGGCTCGGATTAGCAATGACTATATCCTTTGGCAAGACGAGCTTCTCATTGTTCAGCATCATCCTGGCATTCACCAAGTAATCATTATCGCACAAGCTGTTACCAATCTCCAAGCCCTTGGCAGAGTAGAAAGTGAAAATCATGGCGCCACCCAGCAATACCCTGTCAGCCAACACCAGCATCTTCTGGATGATAGGAATCTTGGTCTTGAGCTTAGCACCACCCAGAATAGCAACAATGGGCTTGGGCATCTTGTTAATGTCCAGGTTCTCCAATTCAGTCTCCACCTGCAAGCCTACGCAGCCAGGCAGGAATTTCGTGATTGCGTGCATACTTGCATGAGCCCTATGGCAAGTGGCAAAGGCATTATTCACGTAAACATCAGCATAACCAGCCAGCTTCTGCGCAAAAGCCTCATCATTCTTCTCCTCCTCAGCATGAAACCTCAAATTCTCCAGCAGGATAATTTTGCTCTCAGTAGGAATCTTGATGCCAACACAATCATTAGTCTTGTAAACGCTCCTACCCAACAAGCGCATAAACCTGGTAGCGACCTTGTCCATCTTCAAGTTCTTAACCACCTTGCCCTCAGGGCTATCCATGTGCCCTATGATTATTAACTGCTTAGCCTTCTTCTTCAGAATGTATTTTATCGTCGGCAGAGCCAGCTTAAGCCTGAAGTCATCAGTTATCTCTCCAGACTTGTCATCAATAGGCACATCAAGGTCTGCTCTCATCAGAACGCGCTTGCCCTTCAAATCCATGTCTTTCAAGGTTCTCATGCACCAACATAAGAAAATGCTTGTATAAAAAAGTTGTGGAAAAAAGAATTTTAGAAACACATATAAAACAACATGTTTTATTTCTTTATAAAATGAACAATAAACTATTAATAGCGGGTTTTTTAGTTTTGGTTTTGGCAGGTTTTTGCCTTGCACAACAAGAGGAACAGGCTAAGCCAGGAGTGACTCCTGACAACGTATTCTACGGCCTGGACAGGGCTATGGAGAGAATCCAGTTGGCCTTGACTCGTAATGAGGTCAACAAGGCAGAGCTGCACTTGAGATATGCAGCAGAGAGGCTTGCTGAACTTGATGCCATGGTGCAGAAGAACAAGACCAAGTATTATAATAATCTCGCCAGAGAGCAGGAGCAGGAGATAACCCGGGCTCAGGAAGAGCTGCAAAAAGCAACTGCTCTAGGAAAAAATACTACATTGTTAGCAGAGCATGTGGCTAACATGACTTCCAAGCACATACTTGTTCTCCAGAAAGTTTGGGAAAATGCGCCTGAGCAGGCAAAGGACAGCATAATGCACGCTATCAATGTCTCACAGCACGGCTATAATCAGGCTGTTGAGAGCATCCTTAAAGAAAAGCCTGTGAATGCCACAAAAGGTAAGCCAGAGGGAGGAGAGGCAGAGCCTGAAGATAGCAGCACAGCAGGCATGCCTGATATCCTCCAGCAGGAAGGGGCAGGGCAAGCTTCAGGAGGAGGCGCAGCAGGGCAAGAGACAGTTCAGGGTAAAGGAAATCTTGTTATAAAGATTACTGACAAGCCGAGCAGCCTTAACATCACCAAGCTCGAGCTAACGATTTCAAGCGTCAAAGTGCACACATCAAGCCAGGCTGTCGAGGGAACTGAGTGCGTTGACACATCATACCTTGTGGTTGAGTGCGAGAATGAGACAGAGGCAAAGGAGAACTGCACAGAATACAACACCACACAAGAAGTATGCGCTAATGAGACAAAGATTAACACCACATGCACAGAGGCAGAATGCGTTAACGGGACATTTGTTGAGGCTGAGTGCGTGAACGGGACATTAATCCCAGAGGAATGCACCAACACAACCTATGTCGAGCTCGCTTGTGAGAATGAGACTGAGACAGAGGAGAACTGCACAGAATACAACACCACACAAGAAGTATGCGCTAACGTCACAAAGACCAACACCACATGCACTAACGTCACTGGAGGCGGAACCGCGGGCTGGGCAGTCGTGCTGAGCCAGAGCAAGACCTTTGACTTGATGGACTTGAAAGAGCAAGGAATAAAGGCTTTCCTGGGGAACACTACACTCGGAGCTGGCAAGTACACCCAGATAAGGCTGATGATAAGCAGCGCCAACTTAGAAATTAGCGGAGTGAAGCAGGCTCTCAAGACGCCAAGCAACACATTGAAGCTGATAAAGCCATTCACCGTCAGCTCTGGAAAGACAACCACCTTAACCCTGGACTTTGACGCTGAAGCATCAGTTCACCAGGCCGGCAGCCAGTACATCATGAAGCCGACCATCAAGGTAATCCAGGAATGAACATAAAATTATTTATATTTTTTTTATCCTCTTCTTTTATTTTATTACAAACTATTTAGAAAACATAAACTATTCTGGCCTCTCCTTGGGCGGGCCGTGCTCTCCTATGTGAGGCAGCCTGAGAACAAGGAATGTCAAAAGCGTCGCCATGACGCTGACAAGGTACCAGCCAAAGCCTATTGCCATGCCAATAGCCGCAGACATCCAGATGGTGGCTGCTGTTGTCACGCCATAAACAGAGCCTTTGTAATGCATTATTATACCTGCGCCGAGAAATCCTATCCCTGTTATTATGTTCGCAGCTATCCTGCTCGTAGACAAAGGGTCGACAATGTGAGATATGATTGTGTACAGCATGGCTCCCATGCAGACCAGGGTGTGAGTCCTCACGCCTGCAGGCTTTGCCATTGAGCCTCGCTCATAACCTATGAAGAAGCCTGCTATGAATGCGAATACAAAACCGATTAAAAACCTCACTTCTAATGATATAGCCGGATTATCAAACATAATGTAATTCCTCTTTTTTCACATATAAAAAATTTACTCTTTATTATCCATTAATCAAAGCATCATCTTAATAATGTCAATCATCCTACAGCTGTAGCCCCACCCATTATCACAACAAAAATCCTTAAAAGGATTTTTGAGTGCCAACGAATGGGCACAATTAATTATAACAACATTTTGATAACGACAAAAATCACTTGCTTGATTTTTGAGTTCTCAAAATCACAAAAGGATTTTGATAACATCGACCATCCTACACGAATAGCCCCATTCGTTGTCATACCAGCCGACTACCTTGACAAAGCGCTTATCAATTACATTGGTCAGGGCTGAGTCAAATATGCACGAGTGCGGATTGTGGATGATGTCAACGGATACAATAGGGTCTTCTGTGTATTCGATTATGCCCTTCAGGTGATAATTAGCCACGCTCTTGAACAATGCATTTATCTCCTCGATGCTCGTGTCCTTCTTCACCTCGCAAGTGAAGTCAACAATGCTGCCGTCAGGCACAGGCACTCTGAAAGACACTCCGTCAAGCTTGCCCTTGAGCTCAGGGATAACCTCGCCAACAGTCTTGGCAGCCCCTGTCGTGGTCGGGATAACTGACACCGCAGCGCTCCTCGCCCTCCTGAAGTCCTTGTGAGGAGCATCCACCAGCCTCTGGTCTGCTGTGTAAGCGTGCGTGGTGTTCATGAATCCGTGCACAATCCCTAAATTATCATTCAGCACCTTTACCATGGGCGCCAGGCAATTGGTTGTGCAGCTCGCATTGCTTATGATGTGATGCTTCTCCTCATCGTACAAGTGCTCGTTCACTCCCTTGACAATGGTGATGTCAACTCCTTTTGCAGGGGCGCTTATCAAGACCTTTTTCGCGCCTGCTCTCAAGTGCCTCTCAGCACCAGCCCTCTCAGTGAAAAATCCAGTGCTCTCCACCACGACGTCAACATTCATGTTGCCCCAAGGCAGCCTCTCAGGCTCTTTCTCAGCAAAAACCTTGATGAACTTTCCATTCACGATTATGCCGTCATTATTATATCCTATTTCCCCAGGAAACCTGCCGTGCACAGAATCATACCTTAACAAATGAGCCAAGGTCTTGGTATCAACTAAATCATTAATAGCCACCCACTCAATAGCAGGGTCATTATAGCCTGCATAGAAGACCATCCTTCCTATTCTCCCAAAACCGTTAATAGCGACTCTTACCATGAACTCACCTCTTATCTGAATTTACCTTGTCAAGGAAAAAATGTCACACGCTGTTCTTGAAGTTCTCGTTCGTATCCTTCCAAATCTCATCCAGGGTAGCCAGTTTGTTCCTAATCAAGATATTAGTTATAGTCTCGAGCTGAGCTCTGGTGAGAGCCAGCTTGTACATGTTAATCAGCAACAACTCCTTAAGCTCCTGGTCAGACAAGTCCTTGAGCTGCTTCTCAAACAATCTAGAATTAACATTCCCAGCAGGCATGGCCTGCTTAGGCTTGCCCTTAACCAGTTTCTTCTTACTCACCATCCCACCCTGTGTGGAATAATCCTGCTTTATAAATATTTTGAAATGAGCACTGAAAAATTTAAATATAAGGAAACCCAGGGCAAGAACTGGATGGGGCTGGACAAGGAAGTGATTCAGGCGTATGAATCCTTGAGAGCGGACACTTCTCTATTCCCGTTCAGGCTTTGCAAGATTGCAGCGCTCATAATGCACTCCAAAGGCTATGAGGTTGTGCAGGGCAAGGTAAAGCTGGACAACTACTGCGGCTCAGGAATACGCCACGATATCCCGCATTACTGGAATTACGATCCGAAGAGCGGCTTGTACTTTGACATAACTGCCAGCCAGTTCAATCATTATTTTCACGGCAACCCCTTGCCAGATGTTGCTTTCTGGGAGGAGAATAAGGCTCCGCCTATTTACGAGCTCTGCAAGAAGAATGTTTCTCCATATGAAGTAATCTAAAACCCTAAAACTCGGCGCGCGAGCCTGTAGGCAGAAACACTGATTTTCTTATTTATATGGCACAAAGCGCGGCTAAAGCCCCGCCGGCGGTGAGGCGCAATAATTTTATTTCTTCTCAAAGACAAAGGTTGTACAGATAAAACCGCTATCATTCAAGTCCTTCTTGTGTGCAAGCCTGAATCCATTCCTTCTGAATAAGTCTAGGTAGAAAGCTTCTTCGCGATTATAATCTATAACCTTGCCGATCTTAGGTATGTCTGAATAATGCAAGACCTCCCTGTACCTTGAGCCGTACAATTCTACTGTGTTGTTCTCTATGAACAAGTCCTTCTTGACCCTCAGCTTTTCCTCCATGTATTTCTGGTTTGCCACGACAAGTATAAACCTGCCATTCTCTAAAAGCATGGAATGGATTTTTGTCACCGTCTTTTTGAGCTCGTCAGAGACAAAGTGCGGGAACACATAGATGCAAGTGATAAAATCAAACTTGGTGCTGGTACGAGTTTCAAGGAAAGTTGCATTAAAAACCTTCAGGCTGGCGGCCTTCCTTACCTGCAAAGGCCGTTTCATATAATGATTGTAGTTCTTAGACGAAGGCTCGCACCCCTCAAGGATTATGCGCTTGTAATGCTTTCCCAAACCCTTATAGAGAAGTCTGAAAAAGAATCCGATGCCAAAGCCTATGTCAAACAAGCTCAAGGAAGAGCCTTCCTTCTTCAGGATGTACTCCTTGATTATGAAATTGCTCACGAAGGCATTAATCTTTGTCTTGTCCTGGTGCTCCCAGTTGATCTTGTCATACTGCTGGTAAAAAAAGCTCTTGTTTTTCACGCAATACAACATTACAGCCAAGAATATAAACTTTTCTGTCAAGAATTTTGTCAAACACAAAAGCCCCGCCGGCGGTGAGGCGCAAATCAAAGTAAAGAAAGAAATAAGATATATTTTTAAATTCAAGCGAATTACTTCATTTTCATGGAAATGAAAATAAAACTCATTTTCGGATCTCTTTTAGTGATTATATTCTTAATTACAGGATGCACTGCTCCCACAGACTCTGATAATTTCGTTTGCAATAAGCCTTATATTCAAATCGGTCAGGAATGCTGCCTTGACAATGATGATAACGCAATTTGCGATAAAGATGAGATGGTTCAATCAACAAGCACTAACCAAACTATAAATGAAGCTGAAAACATCCAAGAAACCGTTGTAAATGAGGAAAATCAAACTGTAAATGCAGAATCTAATGCTCTTCCTAACAGAGCTTTTAGCATTGATGAACTGAGCGCTTTTATAACCAAAATTTCTGGCGCTCCAAAGCTATATATCGACAATTCAAGTGACAAATATATTAAAACTTACCCTGATATTTTAAAAGAAAAAAATCATGTCTTATACACCAATAACAACCAATATAAAATCTGGACTGTTGAGATAATTAACAATCCGAATGACCGTTTAGAAACCATGAATGATTTCTATAATTATGTGCGTGCTGAAAATTGGGACGGCTGGAAATACTATGTTAATCTAACGACCTGGCGCTGGTTAATCCCGCCTGTGACAGAGAAGGAACTAAAAGAGATTATTCCGAGGTATGATTATAAGACTCAATATAAAACATATGTTTATAGCACTTGGGTAGATCATGACGTTTTAGAAAAAGTAATCAATGACCTAAACCAACCCGTTCTCCAATACCGCTTGGAAACCATAATTTTTACCCCTGAAGAAGAAAATGGCTATGCAATAGGAAACTGGGAAGCGCTCAAATTAATTTATAAAATCCCATGTACCAAAGATATAATTGTTTATTATAACCCGAAGTGGGATAGTTATGACGATGCGTCCATATGGAATCAGAATAAAGATGAGATACTTAAGTTCTGGGAAAGAAGCATAAATCAGAAAATGCCCACATCACTTAAGTACGCTCATGAAATAATGAATTTCTGCGGGATTACAAACACTTCTTTTAGTAATACCTTTTTTCAAGACTACGAGAAACATGAAAGATTAGTGCATAATTGGAAGATATATTTTGCAAAGATCTTTAATTATTCTTTTGATGCAGAAGTAGTGGTAAAGCCAACATCTCCCGACAATAAGAGCTATGAAATCGACCATATAAACATGAGCTTTGTAAGCCATGACGTGGAAGAAGATATGAAAAGCCTAAGAGTAAAAATTGAGATAGAAACTGCAGGAAACACCTATGATTATGGAGATATTAAATTATATAGCGGAAATACATATCCCGATACAGAAAAAAACATGACTATCTCACTCACACACAACGAGTTTGGAAAGAACACCACAATAGTCTTTAAGCCTTATTACGGATACATCGGTTACACAGACATACCTGAAGAATATAAATATTATCTGGGAGGAATACCACTAAGAAAACAGGTAACATGAAATACTTCTAAATGAAGCTAAAGCACGGGTTAAACACGAAGATGGGCGTCTGAAGAAGTATTTCTGAGAACAAGCAAAGAGTTTGAGGACCCGCACATTTTGTAAAGAGTAGAAAACAGCATGCCAATTTTCAATGATCTGCAAAATTAAGGAGGCCCAAATAAGAGGCGTAAACTTAATAAAGAAGACAGCGCTACTTGTACCAAAGAAATGGCAGAACTACACGAAGTATTTGGGATAAGCAGAGGGATTCCAAAGTATACTTATGTAGATAGGTCTGGTTTAGACACAAAATTTTCTTATCTAATGAAAACAGAAAGACATATAGTCATCCATGGAGCATCTAAGCAGGGAAAATCTTGTTTAAGAAGAAAAAACCTCGATGAGAAAAACTGCGTTATCGTACAATGTTTACCTTCAATGAGCAACGGTGACGTTTGGAAGGCAGCGTTAAGGCATTTAGGTTCGACACTGCCACACGTTAAAACAACAGAATTAAGTTCGTCTGCAGAAGTTAATGCTGAAATACAAGCAGGTGCGAATTTTATTTTTGCGAAAGGAGGTGCTTCTGTTGATTCTACTATTTCTTCCGAAAAAGGAGACTTGAAGGAATCTGAATTTGTTCCTGGCTATGATGAAGATTTGCAGTATTTAGCTAAGGAGATAAAAAAAGCAGATAAAAGGTTAATTTTAGAGGACTTTCATTATTTAACCGAAGATATGCGAAGAAAAGTTGCTTTTGATTTGAAAGCGTTATACGAACTTGAAGTGTATGTACTTATAATTGGAATCTGGTCGGAACAGAATCTTCTCACATATTATAATGGGGACTTAACAGGACGCATTGAAGAAATAAATATTAATTGGAATGAAGCTGAATTAAATGAGGTGTTACTTAGAGGTGAAAAAGTTCTGAATGTAAACTTTGAAGAATCCCTCAAAAAGAAAATTATCGACTCTTCTTTCCAAAATGTAGGTTTGCTTCAGAGATTAGCTGAAAAGCTATGTTTTGTTTCTGACGTTCATAAAACAGAACCATTTGAAAAAAATATTCAGATTACAAGTTTTGACGCAGCTACGAATAACATAATCCAAGATATAGGACAAAGATATACTCGTATATGTGAGGTTTTTGTGAAGGGATTTAGGGTTGATACCAAGCTGAGGATTTATTATAAAATCTTTAAAGTCCTTACAACAATCACAGAACAAAAACTGATTCATGGAGTTCCTTCTGATGAGTTGCTTGAAGAGGTACAAGCAGTATCAAAAGATGAAATTATCAGACAAGGTGATTTGACTCAATGCCTGGACCGAATCGAAAGGTTACAAGCAGCCAGAGGGATTACCCCTTTACTTCTTTCATACAACAATAGCTTGAAATTAGTGTCTCTTATGGACAGAGAGTTTCTTTTCTACAGAAAGTTCAGCAGAGTTAATTGGGATGAACTGGTTCCAACAGATTAAGTTTTAGTGTGTCATAAGTTTAGGTATTTTAAAAATCCTGCCTATCCTTTTTACTTTCTCACCCGCCGCCCACTTCGCTGCTCGTTGTCTCTTCTTCATCCTCACCAAAGCTTAATCTTTTCGCTTTTTCTTCATAATTTCTGGTTTTTCATCAGTTAACTTTATAAATTACATTGTATTACATTAGGTTACAATGGAAGGTATTACTGTAAGGTTTCAGGAAGACGTATTGAAGAGAATGGATGGTGCAATTGCAGAGCATAACTTCAATTCCAGGACTGAGTTCATCAGGGAGGCTGTCAGGGACAAGCTGGCAAACCTGACCAGGGAGCAGGCTATTGAGAAGTTTCTTGCCTTGAGAGGAAAGGCCAAGGTAAAGACCAGGCCAGAGGATGATGAGAAAATTAAGTGGGAAGTAAGCAGGGAATTTGGTGCAGAATTAGATAGACGATTCAATCGATCTCCTCAGGCCTGACACTCTTCGCAATGTCTGAAAGTCCATGGATTATGTGCTTATCCTGTGAAACTAGCAATGCTTTGTGATTCCTCGCATGCACTGCATTAAGGCAATCAAGGCGAGGTATATTCCTTTTCATAGACAGCTCACGTGATTCAGCATCCTCCTCATCAGTAATCCCGATTCTAGTGAGAGAACCAATATGCATGACTAAGTTGAGCATTTCATTCACCTCTTCCTCACTATGGACTTTTCTCAATTCCCGTATCAATCCTTCGGAGTATAGGATAATATCATTCTTTTTCAATATCTTGACAAACAAGTCATAGGCATATTGTCCAAGAGGCCTTCCGGACTTGCTCACCCTGTCTTCATAGAAGTCTCTCCAGATGCAACTATCAATAATGTATTTCTTTGCCATAAATAAGAACAGATATCAACTCATTAATATACTGTCTCTATAAATTTCCGGAATCTTTATGCCTTTTTCATCAAGAATTTTATTTGCCCCTCACCGCCGCCTGCGCCGCTGCTAGGCGGGCAATAGGCACTCGGTAGGGCGAGCAACTAACATAGTCTAGTCCTATTTTGTGGCAGAACTCTACGCTGCTTGGCTCTCCTCCGTGCTCTCCGCAGATGCCTATCTTGAGCTTCTTGTTGACGCTTCTGCCTTTTGCTACGCAGATTCTCATCAACTCGCCTACTCCTGCTTGGTCTATGGCTTGGAATGGGTCTCTGTTGTAGATTCCCAGCTTCACATAAGCTGGCAAGAACTTGCCTGCGTCATCTCTGGAAAGCCCTAGTCCCATCTGTGTCAGGTCGTTTGTTCCGAATGAAAAGAATTCTGCTGTCTTGGCTATCTCGTCAGCAGTAATAGCTGCCCTGGGCACTTCTATCATGGTGCCGACTGTATACTCAATTTTTATTTTCTTCTCCTTCATCACTTCAGCAGCTACCCTGTCAACAATCTCTTTCTGCAAGTCAAACTCTTTCACAATCCCGACCAATGGTATCATCACTTCTGGCTTGACGTCTATGCCTTTCTTCTTTACTTCTGCTGCTGCTTCAAAGATTGCCCTGGCTTGCATCTCAGTAATCTCAGGGAACATAATCCCCAGCCTGCATCCTCTGTGCCCGAGCATGGGGTTGAACTCGTGCAATTCTTCTGTCTTCATCTTGATGACATTTACTCCTACGCCCATTTCATGCGCTAATTCCTCTATGTCTGCTTCTTCTCTTGGCAGGAATTCGTGCAGGGGCGGGTCCAAAGTCCTGATGATGACTGGCCTATGCCTCATTATTGAGAATATTCCTATGAAATCAGTCCTTTGCATTGGCAGTAATTTAGCCAGCGCCCTTTTCCTTCCCTCAAGGTCACTTGCTAGTATCATTTCTCGCACAGCTTTTATCCTGTCGCCTTCAAAGAACATGTGCTCTGTTCGGCATAAGCCAATGCCTTCTGCTCCGAACCTTACAGCCACTTCGCTGTCTCGAGGAGTGTCTGCATTAGTGCGAACTCCTAGCCTGCGGTACTTGTCTGCCATTTTCATTAATATGCCAAAGTCTCCGCTTAATTGAGGATCAACAGTTGGTATCTTGTCAAGGAACACCTCGCCAGTGCTTCCGTCCAGGGTTATCCAGTCGCCTTCTTTCACTTCAACATCCTTCACAAGGAATCTTTTCTCGTCCTCCTTGACTAGCAGTTCTGAGCAGCCTGCTACGCAGCACTTGCCCATTCCCCTGGCGACGACTGCAGCATGGGAAGTCATGCCTCCGCGAGCAGTTAGTATTCCTTTTGAATAATTCATACCTTTTATGTCTTCTGGGCTGGTCTCAGTCCTTACAAGTATTATGCTTTCTCCTTTTTCTCCAAGTTCAACTGCTCTGTCAGCTGTGAACACGACAGCGCCGACAGCTGCTCCTGGCGAAGCAGGCAATCCTGTGGTGATCAGTTTTGCCCTCTTCTTTGCCAATGGATCAAGTGTCTTGTGCAATAACTGGTCTAATTGATTAGGATCAACTCGAAGTATTGCTGTCTTCTCATCAATTAGCTTCTCGCCCACCATGTCAACAGCAATCTTCACAGCAGCATGAGCTGTCCTTTTTCCCTTCCTTGTCTGGAGCATATACAATTTGCCTTGCTGGATTGTGAATTCCATGTCCTGCATGTCCTTGTAATGCTTCTCCAGCTTGTCCCTGATAGCAACCAACTCATAGTATTGCTTAGGCATCTTCTTCTTCAATTCAGAGAGGTGCAAGGGCGTTCTTATGCCTGCGACAACATCTTCTCCCTGGGCATTGAACAGCCACTCACCATAGAACTCGTTCTTCCCAGTTGATGGGTCTCTTGAGAAGCACACTCCTGTGCCTGAATCATCTCCCATGTTGCCAAACACCATTGCCTGGATATTAACAGCAGTCCCAATCAATCCCCTGATGTTATTCAATTCTCTGTAAGTGATTGCTCTCTTATTATTCCAGGAGTCAAAAACAGCATTGATAGCTAGTTTCAATTGCTCTTTTGCGTCCTGAGGGCATTCCTTGCCAGCATGCTTCCTTATCACTTCCTTGTAAACGCCAACCAATCTTTGCAAGTCCTTTGCATTCAGCTCTGTATCATACTTGGCTCCCTTGGTCTCCTTTGCAGTTTCCAAAGCTTCTTCAAAGAACCTGTGCTCAACTCCCATGACTACGTTCCCGAACATCTGCAAGAACCGCCTGTAAGCATCCCAGGCAAACCTGTCATTGCCAGTCTTCCTCACCTGGCCGAGCACAGTCTCATCATTCATTCCTAAATTCAAGACAGTATCCATCATTCCAGGCATTGAAACTGCTGCTCCTGAACGCACAGACACTAGTAAAGGATTAATATTATCGCCTAACTTGGAGTTCATGTCCTTCTCCAGCCTTAAAAGATTCTTCTCAACCTGCTCATGCAAGCCCCCAGGCCAGTTCTTGCTGTTCTGATACTCATGGCAAGCCTTGGTAGTGATTGTAAATCCTAGAGGGACAGGAATGCCTATGCGGGTCATCTCAGCCAGGTCTGCTCCCTTGCCTCCGAGAATTTCCCTCATCGAGCTATTCCCTTCTGAGAAATAATAAATCAGCTTTGCACCCTTAGAAGCTTTCTTAGACTTCTTTACAGAAGCTTTCTTAGCCTTTTTCTTAGCCATCAAAAATCACCCCTGATTTTTGGGGTGCCAAAGAGCCAGGCTCTTTGCACAACGAAACAAGTTTCGCTTGTTCCAAAAAAACAAAGTTTTTTGTTAGCCATAATAAACCACCCGATAATTATTCTTTTAATTATTAATAAGCCAATGAGAAAATAAGCTGTTTATAAATTTTGTGAGAAAGAGAATCACTCCTCTCCAATCAACGGCACAAATATTACTCCGCCATGATAATCCTCTTCTAGTTTGTTGTTCTTTTTCCTGAGCCTGACCAGTTCCTGGTGCCATCTGGGACCGACTGGAGCGACAAGCCTGCCATTCTCAGCTAATTGCTCTATCAGCTTCTCAGAAATCTTCTCAGCAGCTGCTGTCACAATGATTGCATCATAAGGAGCTTCTTTTGCATAGCCCTTTGTGCCGTCGCCATGCACAACAATGATGTTCTTGTAGCCCAGCTTTGCCAGCAGCTTTTTTGTGCGCTGTGTGAGCTCTTCAATCCTTTCAATGCTAATCACTTTCTTTGCAAGCCTTGACAAGACTGCTGCTTGGTATCCAGAACCTGCACCTATCTCGAGCACATTCTCATCTCCTCTCAGTTCAAGAAGTTCTGTCATCAACGCAACGATGTAAGGCTGGCTGATGGTCTGGCCTGAGCCAATGGGCAAGGGGTTGTCCTCGTAGGCAAAGCGCTTAATCTCCTCAGGCACAAACAATTCCCGTGGAATCTCCTGCATAACCTTGAGAACTCTTTTATCAATTATACCCCTGTCCTCGATCTGGTCTTTGACCATCTCATTGCGTAGCTTAGAGTAGTCCATGAAAAGATAGAAATCCTGTTGAGCTTAAATATTTTAACATCCACAGATGCAAGAAGGCTTATCACCCCTGAGGAAACTGGTTGATCTGGCAGATTTTCCGCAAGCATTTTTGCATATCAACCTACAATCAGGATTATCGCAAACATTCCATGTTTCATTTGTTAAATTATATTTACCAATCATCTCACTAATATTTGAGGAGGGGATGGCCTTTGTAGAGTTGCAGTAGATTATGCTTTGCTCTGAAAAATTGATTGGCTGGTTGTCCCTCAAACTCTCTTCTGAATATTTTCGCTCTTTTTCCAATGACAAGTTGGTCAAAATGAGCGCTATGATTATGGAAATTATGACAAAAATCATTAGCATGTACGCTGATTTTTTTCTTGTTTTCTCATTTTTGAAAAAATAACCAGCAAAGATTACTGCCAATAGCAGGAAATAGGCTGCGAAAAGAATATTCTCCGAATAGAAAAACATTATGACAAGTATGACCAGGGCTAACAAAGCCAGCCACCCTCTTTTTCGGTAATAGGTGTCGCAAAGCGTGAACAACAAGTAAAATATACAAGAGATAATATAGATTTCAAACGCTATAATGAGCGCATGAAAAAGCAATCTAACAAAGGATTTCTCATTGAATTCTAATGAAGCATCAAAACGTGGGATGGCATTGTTTGAACGTGAATTTTGCATATCCTGTATGCATTCATAGCTTGAACGCGTCACGTAGTTATTGCAATTGCTCACCCAAGGGTTGCGCTCATCAGTCATCCCAGAAAAGAAGAAGTAGCTCGCAGCTTCGCAAGGCATGGGATAGTAAGGGTCGAGTGCATAGACTTTTGATGCTAGGTAAGCATTCGCTAAAAACACATATTTAGCATCAGTATAAGTGGCTGATGAAGCACTAATTTCATAAATTCTTTGTGTACGATTATTAAGAAGAGATATTATCGACTTTGGGTCTGCGTTGTTTGCGAGCAGAAGGTTATCTATTTGCTCATTTAAAGAAATAAACTTAGCAGCTGTCTTTGATACATCACAAAAATAAGAGCCAACAGCAGGCATGTGAGCAGAATTAACAAAATAAGCAATCATGATTAAAACAAATATTAGCGCTGGGAAGAAAATCTTTAATGGCGTGGGCTTAATTATGTCCTTAAAATCAATTTTCTGAGTAGTATTCTTGTCTTCATTCATCAGTTTAACTGAATTATCTATTTCATCTGCCAAGCTAAGATATATTCCAGAATTCCAAAGTTTATATATTTAGTGTTTCAGAAGAATCTTCCCTGCCTTGCAATATTATTCCTTGCTTCTGGCTCTGCAAAGGGCGAGTCCTCTATAAAGCCCCAGTTACTGTACTTCTTCAGGGCGGTCTCGTTCTCGTACAGCTTCCTGCCGTCTTTGTCAGTTATCGCGTGCACGCCTTCAAATCTTCCGCAGAAAGGTACTGGGCGCTCCTGGCCTGTCACTTTATCTTTGAGAAGGATGTACTCTTCTGGTTTCACGTGCAATATTATTCCACAGTAGTGCTTGTCTTTGTTGGACAAGCCGTTCCTGGCGGTGATGTCAACTTCTTTTTCTTTTAGCTTATCAGTTATGTCTGTGCTGTTCATTGATATCCCCCTGTTGAACTGGTGTAAGGGAAGATAAGCTTAATTATAAATTTTTTGCTAAGAAGCTAAGAACGCTACAAAAAAGCCTTTGCCAGCTCTGTGAACACTCCGTAGCCGTCAAAGCCCGGTATGGGCAGCATGTTGAAGATGAACAGGAACATGTTAATCCTGCTCACCAGGAAGAGGAAATGATAGGTGCTCTTCTTTAGCTTGGTGGTTTTCAGAACTATTAATGCAACTAACCAAAGGATAAGGTTCACTGCTGGTCCTGCAAAGGATATGCTCGCGAACTGCACTGCTGTGCCTTGCCCAGTGATGCTTGTGAAGGCTGGTACGAAGAAGATGAATCCTATTCCGATGAGCTTCAGCACAATGCCCAGCGCCAGCCATAGGTATGCTGCCTGGAATACTGCGCTCATTCCAAAATAAATTGCCACGAACTTGTGGCCGAATTCGTGCAGGATTATGCTGGGCGCAACAACTGCTGCTGCGAACCAGAAGTCTGTCCAGTTGATTCCCTTCTTGCCTTTACCTAAGTAATATTCTGGTGTCAAGACCTCAACCTTGGGCGTGAAATGGAATACGTCCCTGAAGACAAAGCCTATTGCCAAGGTCATTATTGCTATGTCAATTATTTCATTCAACGAAAATAGCATGAGAATAAGGTGCGAGAAGGCTGTTTAAATGTTTTTTTATTAGCCTTACAATTAGGGGTGTATTCCTTCTTCCTCAGTCATCTTCTTCCTTATGTGCTCGAGGTTGATGTTGATGCTCTCGAGGCTCTTGTTCATCTTCCTAAGTATCTTGACTAGCTCGTACTGGAATATTTCCTCTGCTTCTGCTGGCTCTTCACTCATTTTTAGCTACCTCTTCTTTTTTTAAGTCCTGGCTCACCATATTCTCCAGGAATATTGCGTAATTCTCAAGGTTTTCTTCACCAAGAGTATACCTGATGATTTCATTAAGATAGTTGGAGTCCTTTAAAAGCTTTGCATACTGGTCTTTGATAAAGCCCGGCTGGTCGAGCTCTGCATGGGCTGCTTTCTCATAAAGCGTCTTCCTTAGGTCCTGGCCCTCTATGAGCATGACAAGGTCAAAGGACATGAGGAAGTGCAGCTTCTCAATGCCGGACTCGAATCTCTTGGCCTCCAGTAGCTTCCTGGCATCATCCACCCAGAAAGCACTGGTCGGATGGGCGCGGGATTGCAAATAAGCATCAACCTGCTCCTTTTGGAATACCTTCTCTGATTTTTCTGCGAGGCTGGATATTATCTGGTTGTCATCCTTGATTCTCCGCAGTATGGCATTCTGCTGCTCGATGATGGCTATGCACTGGCTGCATTTCTTGTCCCAGGCAAGCGCGTGGCTTGCTAGAATTTCTGCTTCCTTGAAGAACAGGCTCTTGAGCTTCTCCAGCAATTCCTTGCTTTCTGAAATGCCTTTTTTCTTCTTCAAGGAAAGCCTGTCTTCTTCTCTTTCCAACTCAGCCTCTTTTTCATTCAAGCTCTTCTCCATTCCAACCCTTCTCTGTGCTACATATATAAAAAGCTTTTTGCGAAAAGCCTTATTTAACAGCCTAATAACAACCACTACTAAGTAAGTAATCAGGCAAAAGCTTATATAGCGCATTTTGTTCCTAAACAAAAAAGGAGGGGATAAGAGAATACTTTCAAAATCAATATAAATCAAAGCCTTTAACCTTTAGAAAATGGGAATATTTGACTTTCTAAAAAAGCGGGCAGAAGAGACAATAAGCTTCATAGACATAGGCGCCTGGCTGGACAAGCAGGTGGCTGACAAGGAGCTCGACCAAAAGCTCGCCAGGGCTAAAAGTGTCATCATCAACAAAATGATTGAAAGCCACAAGCACATCAATGCGCTTGAGAGCGCTGGCCTGATGAACGAGAACATCCCTGTCAAGGCAAAGCAGGTGATGGAAGGCCACAGGAGAGCATATGTGCACAGGCTCAGGAGATTCCTGGATGACATCAACGTGCCTGATGACTTCTCCCAGATAGGGTTCTATGCTGCTAATTTCTCAGAATCACTCAGCAAGCTGAGCGAAGAAACCCATAAGAACTACCTTATACTCAAGGAATTCATGGAGGCAGAGCTCTCCAGGGTGGTGAAAAGCATCAAGGGAATAGAGGACGAGCTCGTAGGCTTGCAGCAGGAGATTGAGAAAGAAGGCATAGAGCTCATAAAAGACGCCAAAATAAAGCTAAAGCAATACCAGGACGACCTGAGAAAGAAGCTCTTGCTTGAAGAAGAGAAGATAAAGCAGAACAAGGAAATCGAAACCCTGAGAGAAAGGCATCACAAGCTCAACAATAGGCTTAATGAGCTGCGCCAAACCCAGGAATACGCAAACTTTGGAGGCATGCTCGAGAACAAAAAGAAGTACGAGCAAAGGCTGAAAGAGGTCGAAAATGAGCTCAAGGTTATATTCGCAGAGCTGAACAGGCCGCTCAAGAAATACGCCCACGGCACACTGCATGAGAAGCTCATTGACAAGTACCTGCTCGACCCCACAGGCGCACTGGAAGAGGACGCCAGCTTTGTAATGCCCGAGCTGCTCAGTAGGATGAGCCGGGAATTGGAAAGCCTGGAGCTCAGAGAGAACCAGTTGGAAAAAACAATGGAGATCATCAACAGGCTGAACAGGGAATTCTTCCTTAACAAGAAGCTGGAGATAGACAGGCTCAAGGAGCTCAACAAGAAGACAGCCACCAACATCAACACCAGCGTCATAGCCCTCAACATTTCAGAGCTGGAAATCATGCTCAGGAGCGCCAGCGAAAAGATAAATGATGCAGAACGCTCCCTTGAGGAGCTCAACAAGGCGCACGACGAGATAAACCTCGAATACCAGAAGCAGAAAGTGCACGAGAAGGTAAAGGCGATCTCGCCCAACATCAACATACACGACTAATCATGCACACAGGCAAATTAAAACTAGCCAACACAACAACATGAACAAGCTTATTTCTTTTGTGAAGCAATTCACAAAGCAGGAAGTGGAAGAAGTGAACAGCACTGAAAGGATTGGAAGGAAATACTTCTACATCACTCCAGAGCTGAAAGAATTAAAAGACAATATAAGCCTCGAGCCTTACTCAGAAGGCCTGCCCATGGGCGAATTGAAAAACAACAGGTTCATGCCCAGCATAGCACTCCTTGATATTCTCGCCAAATACTCTGACAGGAAAATATTCATCAACAAGAAAGGAGAGACCATGTTCCTCTACGGCAAAGAAGTCTTTGCAGAGAACTTTGAGAAAAGCAGAGTAGAAGAAGGGGCGTGCCTGGTACTGAATGATAAGGCAGAAGTGCTCGGCTATGGAGCGCTCAGCAAGAGAAAGGACATAAAAAACCTCCTTGACAGAGGAGATTTCCTGAGAAGAGAGTCGTAAAATTTTCGGTTATTCAATCGATACGTTTATATTTCTGAATTGTAATCCTATTCATATGATACCTGCTAAACTTAAATCAGGAGACAGTATAAGAGTAGTCGCACCTTCGCAAAGCCTGAAACTTCCCTGGATCACTCAGGAAGCTCTGGAAATAGCTCATCAAAGATTTAAAGAGCTCGGCTTAAAAATCAGCTTTGGGAAGCATGTTAATGAGATTAATGAATTTAGATCATCGTCAATAGATTCCAGAATAGAAGATTTGCATGATGCTTTCAAGGACAAAAATGTTAAGCTGATAATAACAATCATGGGAGGATTCAACTCATGCGAGCTTTTGCCTTATCTGAATTATAAGCTAATAAAAGCCAACCCCAAGATTCTGTGCGGTTATTCAGACATAACTGCTTTGCAAAATGCAATCTATGCCAAAACAGGGCTGGTGACTTATTCTGGGCCTCATTATTTTAATTTTGGAGAAAAAAAAGGCTTTGAATACACCTTAGAACACTTCAAGAAATGCTTGCTCAGCACAAAAGCAATTGAACTCAAGCCTTCTGAGAAATGGAGCAAAGACCATTGGTCTAATGACCAGGATAACAGGAACTTTGAGAATAATAAAGGATATTTCATAATAAACCAAGGAGAGGCATCAGGAACCATAATAGGTGCCAACATGGTAACATTCCATGCCTTATCAGGCACTTCATACATGCCTGCTTTCAAGAACACAATTCTTTTTATTGAGGAAGATGACGAAGAGAGCCTGTACTCTTTCAATAGAAACCTTACATCACTAACTCTCCGTCCTGATTTCTCAGAGGTCAAGGGACTTGTGATGGGCAGACTGCATCCAGGCAGCAAGATTGGCTATAATGAGTTAAGGTCAGTTGTCAATAACAACGAGAGGCTGATGAAAATACCCATTATCGGAGGAGTTGACTTCGGCCATACAACCCCGATGATTACATTCCCAATAGGAGGTAAAGCCAAGTTTAGCGCTTATAATAATAAGGTCGAATTAAAAATCACAGAGCACTAATTTTTTCTATTTTTTCTTAACTTTTGCTTGCTTTTCAGCTTTATAGCCGCCATTCCTCTTCCCAACCACCTTGCTTCCTGTCTTATCTTCGTAATCATGCATTATCCTGAGTATTGTCGAGTCGCTTATGCTCATGCCATTAGTTGTCTTCTTCAGGCTCTCTTTTATCTCCTTGTAGGACTTGCCTGACAAATAATCCTGGATCACCTGCTCTTTTGCGCCTAGCTTCTCTGCGACCAGGCTGTTGTAATTCTTCCTTGCATAGCTTGCTCCGGTGTTAATGCCAATAGCCACTCTCTCAGCAATGTCCTTGTAATTCTTTACTCCAGCATATCCTCTTGTTGCAGCTTCCTTAACAATGCTTTTCGTGTTATAGCCTTGGTTGTAGAGCTCTGCAATCCTTACAGAATCATCGATGTACTTGTTGTCAGATTTTATGATGGGCTTGCTCTCTTGTATCTCTTTAACTGCTTTAATCTCTTTGACTTCTTTAATCTCCTCGAATTCTTGGGCTGCTTTAACTTCTTTGACATCTTTAACAATGGTTTCAAGGTTCTCTTTTTTCGCAGCAGGCTCGACAGGCTTTTTCACAGCTTCTTTCACATGCTGCGTGTATTGTATCGGTGGAGTATATTGCACTGGTTGCACTGTAAACCCTTTTTTCAACTCGTCAAAAACAGAATAAACTTTTCTCTTTAATCCTCCTAAGAGCTCGCTGAATGAAGTCTCCAGCTCAGCTGAGATGTAGCCTTTCCTGTCAAGCAAGTAATTGGCTAGCCTGTTGCTGAAATCATAGGTCTGCCTGGCATCATTGACTATCTTCTCTGTCTTCCTCTCGATTTCTGGCAGCTGGGGAAATGCCTTGTATAGCTTATTAACAGCTGTGTCAACAATCATTCCCATGTTCATCACCTTTGTTATTTGAATCCTTCATATTTTTTCCTTCTTGAATAAATCATGATCATTTGCTCATCTTGAGCTGCGGATTATACTCTCAAGCCCTGAGAGCAGCAGCCCTGACAAAAAAGGAAGGTAAGGCGTCTTAGGATGATTTTCCATCTCTCTCAGCTCGCTCCCGGTTATTATGCTCATGTTGTGCTCTTTTGCATAGTCAAATGCCGGGCGTGAAAGCTCAGTGTCTGTCACAATCATCTTCTTCGCCCATCTTCCTCCGTAGTTAAAGGCTACGTGGTTGAATTTACTGACCTGCTCATATCCCACGAGCTTGTCTTTGGACAGGTGGGATTTGCACTCAATAACATAAAACTGCTTGTCCCCTGTGTTGAACATCACCAGGTCATATTCCCTCTTCTTCGCGCTGTCCCTGCCTGGCGAGTAGTTCTTCATCACCATGTTCTTGTCCAAGGGCACATAATTATTTCTTGAGAGCGCTCTCCTCACTCTCTCCTCGAATTCATGCCCAGACCGCGCAATGTAAGACTGCCTGAACGCGTCGTGCTGCTTTTTCCTTTGCTTCCTGGCTTTCATTTTAAAAAAAAAATAAAAGAGTCTGAGCGCTCAGCCCAGACTGCTAATATTTTTACTCGGTTTGCGGCTTTATTTTCTTCTCTAGCCCGCTAAAGGTCTTCTTGGCCTGGCCAATCACCTTAGGGGTAAGGTTGTATCCGAGGTAGGCTGATATTGCACCTCCAAGGATTTTTTCCTTGGTCTCCTTTGAGATGTTGGGCTCTGACTTTATGTACTTCTCAATCTTGGGGCCTGCTGCCATGCCCAGTATGAAACCCATTGTCCCATACTTCAGGTGGTCGTTGTCCAGAATCTTCTGGTGAGTCACCTCTTGATAGGCATAGGCTACTGCTGCCACAAACAATGCTTCTTTTACCCAATCCATTCTTATTCACCTCCGTGTGTTTATTCTCTGTTCCTTTGTTGATTATTCATCAGATAGCTTTCCTATCCAGTCATGAATCCTCTTGTAGAGCGTGATTGCGAACCCTTCCTTCACCAGGTCGCTGGTTATGTTGTACTTGCCTTTCAATACCTTGCTCGCCAGCATCTTGGTGAACTGGTAGACCACGTCTTCCTGGTTAGGCACATAGCTTTCCCTGACAGCTGTTAGCAACTGGTCTGCTATGAATCCCCACTTGTTAGGGTTCTGCTCCTTGTATTCTGTCAGCGCCTCGATTTGCTCTTCAAGTTTTTTCCCGTTCTCTTTTTTCTGTGACTTTTCCTTCTCTGCAAGTATTTCCTTAATGATGTCCAGCATGTTTTCACCTCAAGTTTGTTGTGCTCAAATCCAAATCATTTGATGGCTCGCTTCCCAGTATTGCCACCCTTGTGCCTTTGCGCAGGTAGCCATTAGCAACGTATTCTGCAATCACCTTGTTCTCCAGCCTGATGCAGCCTTCGCTTGCAGGGTTGCCGAGCTTTTCTGGCTGGCTAGTGCCGTGCACTCCGATCTGCGACCAGCCTCTAGGGTCATGGTTGCCATAGGAGTCCCATGAGCCACAGCCAAGCCTCAAAAAATAATGTCCGTATGCGAATTCGTTGTTGTGCATCCAGTCCTCGCTGTTCTCCACGCTCACCACTTTGAAGACTCCTATGGGCGTCTTGTTGTCACCGCTCCTTTCCTTGTCACCATTATTCTTGCCAGTGCTCACATCTGTCTGGTCGACCAGCACGTAGCCCAGCTTGTATATCCTGGCTGTCTGGGTGTCCTTGTCAACTATCATCACGCACTCCCCTTTTTTGAGCGCGATATAATCCAATATCCTGGCAATCAAGTCCGCATTCTCAGCCTGCGCTTCCAGGCACATCTCCTTGACTGGCTTTGGCTTGAAGCTAGCCAATGAAAAAGAAGATGAACCAGCCTTATTGCCCTTCAAGCTGAAGCTGCTCTTTGAATCAGCTAGGCTGAAGTATTCATTCTCATCTTTTTTCTCGTCAGCAGCCAATATTCTTTCGTAATGCTTTTGCGGCTTGGAATGCAAAGCTGTGTAGGCTGCGTTTGGGAAGCTTGCAGGGTTGAAGTATTGCTCAACAGCCACATTCAAGAGGAGGCTGGCTCCTGCTGCTAGCCCGAGAGCACAATTTCTCAGCCTGTGTTTTTTCTTTTCCCCAGCTGCCTTACCTTTTCCTTCCTCTTTCTCTTTTTTTACTTCTTCCTCTTCTTCTTTCTCTTTTCCCAGCAAATTGATGTGAATCATTTTTCCTCAACTCTTTTCTAAGTCAGCTTTTTTACTTCAATGGCCTTGAAGGGTGCTCTACAATCACTCCGACGCTCTGGTAGCTTTCTCCGAGCCTATTCTTTAGGTCGAGCATGCTAGCATTTGTCATGACGACACTTCCATTGCTGCAGCTAGCTCCTTTTGTTATTGCCTGGATTCTCTCTGAAAGGTTGGTGCCTGAGATGAGTATGCCCTCCCACTGCGCTCCTTTCCATTCAATATTGTAGAACCCCGCGCCATACAAGTCGTCTAGCTGAGGCGAGAATACTGCGCTGGATAGTTTGCCTGTTCCTTCAGGGGTTGCCTTGTCGCCCTTCATGTGCTTAGGCCCTGAATTCATTCCAGTGGAGCAGGAATAAGTCCGCACTGTTTTGAGCTCGCCTCCCTGGTTCTCCAATAGGCTGAGCTTGTTCGTTGCCTTGTTCACGTAGATGACTTTTGAATACAGCCTGCTGTACTCATTGAGTATGCTCTGCTCAAGCTTCTGGGGCGTGTAAGAAGGCCGGTTTTGCTGTGTTAGCTGGGATGCAGCTTGTTCAGCTTGCTTTTCCTTTCTCAGAAGGCTAAACAATTCCTGGCTCTTATTTCCAGGGGCTGCTAGCTTTTCAGCAGGAGCAGTTATATTATAGACAGGAGCAGTTTTTGCTTCTTCAAGCCTTTTCTCTGCCTCGATTTTCTCCTTCTCAAGCCTGGCTTTGTCAGCATCTGATTGCTTCTGGTAATCCTTAAGCTGGCCTATCTGCTCGTTGAGCTCGCTTATCTTCTTCTCCTGGTGTGAGACAACAGAAACTTTCTGCGCCACGTCGTGGTATGTGTCTGAGATGTACTTGTTCACTGTGCCGCAATGCGATGCCCAGTAGAATGTGCCACCCATGAGAGCGACTGAGGCTATCTTCTTGAGGTTCGGGTGGGTCATGTGGTACCACGCCTTCCTGCCTACAGCGATGGTGCCTGCTGCTGCAACCACTGCTGCAATTCCCAGCTTGCTTCCCAAGCCTACTTTTTTCCTCTTTGTCTCTTTCTTTTCTGCAGCGTCCTTGCCTTTTTCCTCTTCCTTTTCCTTTTTTGCTTCAGAAAAGCTTAGCTTTTCTGGGGCAGCAAGCTCTCGCTTGCTTGCTTCGGCTGCAATCCTCTCGTTGATTTTTTTCTCAATCATCTGCTCAAGGTCCTGAGCCTTATTTTCTGGGTTTTGCTGTTCCATTGTTTCACCTCGCTAAAAACTATTATGTTCCTTTTGTTCGCAGAGGTGTTTAAAATAATGTGATACGAAATTTTCGGAGAAAAAACGAAGAAATCGGAAAGACTGGCAAAGTGCCCGTAATAGAATTATATTTCAGCGCAAGATTTATAATGAATCAAGGTTTACTTTCCGGCATGGAGAAAGCAGCTGGAGCAATCCCGGAAACGCATTACAAGGCGCTAGAAATAATCATAGATAAATTCAAAGGCCATAACATCGAATGGATGGTTTTTGGCAGCGCCAACCTCGCATTGCAAGGAGTGAATGTCGAAGTCCACGACATTGACTTGGCGACTGACAAAGAAAGCCTTGAAAAAGCAGCAGAGCTCCTCAAGGAGTACATGACAAAGCCTGTGAATTACAGGGAAAAAGGCCCTTTCAAGTCATACAACAGTGCTTTTAAGATAAACGGCGTGGATATTGAGCTCATATACGAGCTTCAACACAAGCTAAGGACAGGAGGATGGGCTGAAACTAACCAAATGCCAAAGAAAAAGATTTTTGAGTACAAAGGACTGCAAATCCCATTAACTCCGCTTGAAATCGAGCATCAAGCCTACGAGCTCATGGGTCGTGTAGAGAAGGCAAGGAAGGTAAAGGAATTTCTGGAAAAGAAACAATAGCTGGGCGCCTCCCATTGATTCTTAGAAATTAGGCTACAAAAGCGAAAAATTTAAATAGTTAATGTGATTACATTGTAATTACAATAGCAAAGCGAGGTGGAAGCATGAAAGCGAATGACGAATGGATTAATGTGTCAAACTACCTGATAAAGCAGGGAAACTCATACTGCATCAGGATTCCCAGCTCAGTCGTGAAGGACATGCGCGCAGAGGAAGGCGACGCAGTCGTCATCAAGGTAAAGAAGTTCAATCCAGAGCTGACAGCAGGTGCGCTGGAAGCCTATTACGGACTTGCCAGGAGGAAGAAGCCGCTCGACAAGTTCAGCAGGGAAAAGATAATGGTGCTAGGCACTCTTCTGTTCAATGAGGGGAAGCTAATACGGGATGTAAATAGCGGAAAGCAGATGCGGAACGAGAGCGAAGGCAAGAAGATGCTCAAAGTCATGAATAGCCACAGGGAACAGATCAAGAGGGATTTCGGGGAGAAAACATACAATGACTACTTGTTTTTCGTTGAGCAGATAACAGAAGGCATCCCTGTCGTAGCCATCAAACCCAGTGGCTGAAGAACGCCTCTTTTTTTATGTGCTCAATGACGTCATGAGCCTCGAGCTTCTGTATGTCAAAGCCTTTTAGCTCATCAAGGAAAAGGTAGAACTCCTTCATTGTGGGGAAGACAGCATCGACCAGGTAATCATAGCCGCTTATCCTGAAGACAGAGTTAACGCTCGGGCTATTGTCGAGGAAACTCATTATTTCTTTTTTGCCCTTGCTCTTTATGAATACAAAGCTTCTGTAGAAGAAGCCCAGCTTCCTGAAGTCAATGAGCGAGGCGTGCCTGGTTATTACCTTGTTCTTTGAGAGCTTCTGGTAATTGTCAAATACAGTTGTGACTGGAATGCCTGTCTGCCTGCTTATGTGGCTGAAGCTCTTCCTTGCATCGCCTCTCAGGTGCTTGAGAATGAGCTGGTTAGTGTTGCTGACTTTCATAAAAGAATACATTGTAGAACTCCTTAATAAACCCTGCTGATAAAAAAATGAAAATTTTCCGGAACACACAAAAAATATTAAAACCAAGCTGACTTCTACATGATTAATGGCCAAGGAAGCAAAGCAAAAAGACCAAGCCAGTGTCCTCAAGAAGAAAATAAGCTATCTCGAGGAGGAGCTGGTGCGCAAGGACAAGATGATTGAGAAGCTGAAAGAGGAGAACCTTCTCTTGTTCAGGACAGCGCTCAAGCAATCTGAGCACAAGGTAGGTAATAAAAAACCAGAAGAGAATAAACAATGACTGTCAAACTTGGCCAGCACTTTCTCAGAGATGAAGGCATGCTCAGCAAAATAGTCGAAGCAGCACTAATAAAACCCGACGATGTAATCCTGGAAATCGGTCCTGGAAAAGGCGCATTAACTTCGCTGCTGGCAAAAAATGCCAAGAGAATCATAGCCATCGAGCTCGATGAGAGCCTCAAGCCTTGCCTTGACAATCTGCCAAGCAATGTCGAGGTCAAATACGGGAACGCCCTGGAGCTTATTAGGGGAGTGAAGCTCAATAAAATCATTGCAAACATACCCTATGCCATTTCTGAGCCCTTGCTGAAAAAGCTCTTCAAGGCTGATTTTGAGCTTGCCATCCTGTTAATAGGCAAGAACTTCTATAATATCATGCTGTTAAGCAAAGACAGCAAATGGTCCGTCATCACCCCTATTTTCTTTGAGATCAACAAAATCATTGATGTTCCCAGGCAAGCTTTCGAGCCGATGCCAAGAGTTGATTCTACACTCATCAAGCTGAGCAAAAGGCAGTCCGAGCTGAGCCCTGCAGAGAAAGTAATAAAAGAGCTTGTTTTACAAGAGGATAAGAAGCTAGGCAACGCATTGATTACAAGCTTTGCCAGGGTTGAGAAGCTAACGCAAAAACAGGCAAAGGAGGATGTCTCCAAGCTAAAAATTGAGCTGAAATTGCTGGAGAAGAGGGTCATGCACCTCTCCAATAGGCAGTTCCTTGCGGTTTATAATAAAATTCACGGATTCTTTCGAAAAATTTAAAAATAACCTCTTCAAGGGTTAGGTTTAGGGTTTTAAGGGGTAATGTTTATGCATCCTGAAGACGAAGAACCACAAGAAGAGATAACAGGAGTTTATGACGACGAAGGCAGGGAGGAGCTCATGACAGATGATGAGATCAAGCCCGAGGAAGAGGCCTTCATGGCAGGCTACGAGGCTGACGAGGAGAAAAAGGAAGAAGTACCAGAAGTGTATGAAAAGGCTTATGATCAGGAAGCGAGCGAGAAGAAGGTGAAGAAGGCTCCTGCAAAAGCCAAGCCAAAGCCTAAGAAGAAAAAGGCAAAGCCTAATAAGAAGCCTGTTAAGAAGAAGGCAGCAAAAAAGGCACAGAAAAAAGCAAAACCTAAGAAGAAGTCTGTTAAGAAAAAAGCAGTTAAGAAGGCCAAGCCTAAGAAAAAAGCAGCCAAGAAAAAGGTTGCAAAAAAGGCAAAGCCTAAGAAGACTGTCAAGAAGAAAACAGCAAGTAAAAAATCAGCCAAGAAGAAGCCTGCGAAAAAAACAACAAAGAAAAAAAAGAAGAGATAAAGTCTTCCATCGTCATAATAACACTGTCAACAGAGTAATACCAATTTTATTATTATTAGGGAGAATGAAATTTTCTAAACACCCAAACATTCTATCCGCCAAGGGCATTTAAGAGCATTTATTTGTGCCAGGTGATGATTTGTGTATAGAATCTTCTGTGCTGGTAATCTGAGCCTGGGCCGCCAGCATAATAATTATACTGATTTACGATTCCGAGAACTGTGCTCTCCAGGGATCTTTCTGAAACGCGGGCTGCTTTCGAGTCTCTTTTCCTCTTGCGCTTAGAATCAGGAAGGGCAATGCCGACATCCAGGCTTTGACCGGAAGAATACCTGTCTGTCCTCACAAGGTACTGGCCCTGAGGGAGCTCTTCCTTCTTTACGAGGCCAGCGATTTCCCTCCTTACAAGCTTAGCAACCGCTGCTATGCCCAAAGACGCAGTTTTTTCATACTTTGAGCCCATATAATGGGCAGGGTTCTTAGGGTTAATCTTAATAACCTTAATCATAAAGAAAAGATGTTAGAATGCTTTTTTAAATCTTGCCCTTCACTTTATTGCTTTCTCCCTGACTTCACCCAGGAACTCCCTTACCAGCTCAGCAACCTTTTTCTCACCCAGTACTTCATTGTTCCGGGTCCTCACATTCACGCTGTTGTTCTGAGCCTCCTTGTCACCGACGACAAGGATGTAATTGACTCGCTCAACCTGAGCATCTCTGACTTTCTTGCTCGTGGTCTCTGAGCGCTCATCCATTTCAACTCTAAGCCCTGCTTTCTTTATCTCATCAGCAACCTTCTTTGCATAGTCAAAGTGCCTTTCTGATATTGGCAGGATCTTGACTTGTACCGGGTTGAGCCAGAGGGGCAGCTTGCCTGCGAAGTGCTCAAGCATCACGCCGATAAATCTTTCTAAGCTACCGAGCAGAGCCCGGTGTATCATTACTGGCCTGTGCCTTCTGCCGTCCTTGCCCTCGTACTCCAAATCAAATCTCTCAGGAAGGTTAAAGTCGAGCTGGATGGTTGCGCACTGCCATTCTCGGTCCAGGCTGTCTTTGATTTTCAGGTCGATCTTCGGGCCGTAGAATGCTCCTTCACCAGGGTTAATCTTGTATGCCAGGTTGTTCTTTTTCAGGGAGCTCTCAAGCGCTTTCTCTGCTTTCTCCCAAACTTCTCTTGAGCCCATGGCTTTCTCTGGCATGGTGCTGAGCTCGAACCTGTAGCTCATCTTGAAGACATCAGTGAATATGAACTTGGTGAAGTCTATGAGAGCATCAATCTCATCTGGTATCTGCTCTATTGTGCAGAAGAGGTGGGCATCATCCTGCGAGAACTTCCTTACTCTTGTCAAGCCTCCGAGCACTCCCCTTAGCTCGTTCCTGTGCAGGGGCGCGAAGTCTGCTATCCTCAATGGCAGTTCCCTGTAGCTCCTCATGCTGCTCTTGTACATCAGGCAGTGCGACGGGCAGTTCATTGGCTTTAATGCGCACTCCCTTCCGTCAACTGTGAGTATGAACATAGTCTCCCTGAAGTGCTCCCAATGCCCAGAAGTCTCCCATAATGCCTTGTCATAGAGCAAAGGAGTGATTACTTCCTGATAGCCTCTCTTGACGTATTCTTCCCTGAGGAACTTGAGCAGCTCATTGTAAACAATTGCGCCCTTGTAATGGAAGAACGTGCTGCCTGGCGTGTAGTCGTGGAACATGAACAAGCCCATGTCTTGCCCGATTTTCCTGTGGTCTCTTTTCTTCGCCTCTTCTATCTTGGCTAAGTATTCTTCCATCATCTTCTTGTCAGGGAAGCTGGTGGCATAAATCCTGGTGAGCATTTTCTTGCTGCTGTCTCCTCTCCAATATGCTCCTGCTACCTTAAGGAGCTTGATGGCTCCGATTACCCCTGAATCCGACACATGGGGCCCTCTGCACAAGTCCTCGAACTCTCCGAGCTTGTAAGTGGTTATTTTCTCTCCTGCAGGCAAATCATTTATCAGGTCGATCTTGTAAGGCTCATCCTTGAATAATTTCAGAGCTTCTTCCTTGCTTACTTCTCGCCTCACAAAAGCCAGTTTTTCCTGGATCACCTTCTTTATCGCCTCCTCAATCCCCGGGAGGTCTGCATCACTAATCTTTAAGTTGTCAAAATCATAATAGAATCCGTCCTCAATAGGAGGGCCAATGGCTACCTTAACCTGAGGGTAAAGCCTCTTGACTGCTAGTGCCATGACATGGCTGCTGGAGTGCCTGAACAAGTCAAGGCCAGCATCATCCTCAAAGATGATGATTTCAAAATCCCCGCTCTCCTCAACAGGCAATGACAAGTCAATCACCTTGTTGCTGATTTTGGCGCCCAGGGCTTTGGCTAAGTCTTTCTTGAACTTTTGCTTGACAACTTCCTCTGCTTTTATTCCTTTAGCAAATTCCTCTTGTGATTTGTCAGGGAAGACTAGCTTTATCTTTCCTTTAGCTTTGCTTTCAATTGCTTTTTTTCCAGCCATTTTGCAATCCTAGAGTATTATCTATTTTATAAACGTTTTGGGTAAAGGAGAAGCAAAAAGCGCCTTTACCGCTTGCCTACTGTGTACTGGTAAGTGTTCCTCTTCCCAGTGTTCCTGTACTTTATGAGATTGGTCTTTCTCAGTTTCTTCAAGGACATGGTTACTGAGCCTATGCTCACCTTCAGCCTTTCAGATATCTGCCTCGAGGTGAACCACTTGCCTTTGTTCTTGCATAGAAAATCATAAACTTCTTGTTGTCCCATAACTCACCTCGGTGATGTTGTGGGGCTCAAAAAAGCACAAGCTTTTTTGTTGTCCCATTTATCTTATCCTATCACCCTCCTCTTTTATTATTAAGTGAATACCAGAGTATATAAGCCTTTCCTTTTTAAGCCTCACCCACCCATCTTCACCAGGTAATAAGCGCAATTATGACCAGGATAAACCCAACTCCAAAGGCTATCCAGGCATAGGTCTCGTATTGTGTCAGGCTCTTGAAATAAGCCTGAATCTTAGCCATCATATTATTGACAGCTGCGTTGAAGTTGCTCATTATCTCTCCGAAATCCACCATGCACCCTACTCTGGAATTATGGGTATATAAACTTTTGTAATGAGCGCGGAGTCATTAAAGAAAAACATATCAGAGCGAGGCTTTTTTCTCCTGCTTTCCCTCTGAGTAAAAATTTGTCAATTCTGTTAATTTCCTATCAGTATCTTTTAGCGCTTTTTCCAGGTGAGCTTTAGAGTAGAGTTGTTCGAGCCAGAAGAACCATTTCTGCTCATCCCTCAAAGCAATCACTCTTGTATTTGCAGGTTCTTTGAGCGGCGTTTCAGAGGCATAAACAAGTTTGGAGCGGTAAAAAAATGGGAGTAGTGTGGGCTTTTTTATATAGATTTGAGTCGTCATGCTGCCAGGATTATCAAGCCTATCAAACTTTTCAGCACAAGTGATGATTTCCAGATTGATTTCTAGGTTCCTATAATTCACCACTGACTTGTCTATTGTCGAAGGGCAATTCTCTCTAGTCAAGATAGGAAGGTAATTAACTTTAGTTACAGTCTGTGTTCCGAGCTCAGAAGATGCCAGGCTTACTTTTTCCTCAATGCCCAGGTTTGCTGCTCGGGCAGTCCATTCCTTAATTTTCTTCTCCCGCCTCAGTGCATAATCCATGCTTCCACTCCCAACTTATGAAAGAGGTTAATCAATTTATTTAAATCTTTCTTTTCTCCACTCCACAATAGATACTAAAAGAAAGGTTTATATAGTTAGGAAGGATTTAACTAAAAAACAAGAAAAAAATAAGGGTGGTAGTAGTGGAAAACAATCTCGATTATTATTTGATACATCCCGTGTGGAACATATCAGAAGAGCTCAAGGCAAAGCTGGACGGCATTGTCTACGCCATTGAGGCGGCAGGAGAACGAGTCCATTACCCCATAAGAGATGTCGACCAGGACGACCCAATAGGGCTGAGAATCTGCTCTGAGCACAGGGCTGCAATGCAAAAAGCCAGGAAAGTGATAATGTGGTATGACCCAACAAGCCACGGTAGCATGTTCGACGCGGGCATGGGCTTCATGGCGGGGAAGCCTCTTGAAATCCTGAACAGCGAGAGCATAGAGAACATAACTAATGATTACGAACAATTCCTAATCGACTATGCCCTGCAGGGCTTCTCTGACAATCACCACCTCAAACCATCAAGTGTATACCTAGACATGAGGGGAAAAAGGGACATCATAAGGGCTGCGAAATCATTAAGCTACCACTGGGTCACAAAAGACTGGGAAGCATTATTTGATTTCGGCATGATCTTCATGGCAGGAAAGCCTTTCACGCTTTTAAACAGGGAAGAAGTGGAGGCTCAGGTAGAAGAGCGCAAGAGCTACCAGAAAGTCCTGATAACGCTGGATGACATGTACCGGGGAAAAAAATAATTTTTCTTTGACAACCTTTTTAAATAATTACTTTGTTCTCTGCTCTCAGAGGTGTCAACATGTCAGAGCAAAAAGAAAAAATCAATCCTAAAAAAATCAATGATCATCTGTTCGAGATAGAAAAAACCGGCAACATGAAAGTGCCTGTCAGGATTTATGCCAGCGAGAAGCTTCTCAAGAAGCTGGGTGATGACAAAAGCCTGCAGCAGGGAATGAATGTCGCATGCCTGCCAGGGATTTATGGGCAGAGCATAATGCTGCCTGACGCTCACCAGGGCTATGGCTTCAGCATCGGCGGAGTAGCAGCGCTTGACTTTGAAAAAGGATGCATCAGCCCAGGAGGCATTGGCTTTGACATCAACTGCGGAGTAAGGCTCCTCACCACGCCCCTGAAAAAAGAGGAAGTTGAGCCGAAGATAAAAGAGCTTATTGATTCTATGTTCAGGAATGTTCCCAGCGGAGTCGGAAGCGAGAGCTTCATCAGGCTGAACAACCAGGAGCTTGATGATGTCCTGAACCGGGGAGCAGAGTGGGCTGTGGAGCAAGGCTACGGCTCAAAAGATGACCTTGTGCACTGCGAAGAGAACGGCAGCATGAAAGACGCAGACGCCAGCAAAGTCAGCAGCAAGGCCAAGTCCAGGGGGCGAGAGCAGCTAGGCACACTAGGAGCAGGAAACCATTTCCTCGAAGTGCAGTTTGTCGATCAGATTTATGACAAGAAAATTGCAGAAGCATTCGGCATACACTCAGAAGGCCAGGTTACTGTGATGATACACTGCGGCTCCAGAGGATTAGGGCATCAGGTTTGTTCTGATTACCTGAGAAAAATGGAGGAGTCAGACCCTGCGCTTGCAAAGAGCCTGCCAGAGAAGGACTTGATTTATGCAAAAGCAGGCACTCAGCTCGCAAAGGATTATTTCGGAGCAATGGCTGCCAGCGCAAACTATGCCTGGGCGAACAGGCACATAATCGCTCACCAGGTCAGGAAGAGTTTCAAGGACATCCTGGGAGTTGAACCTGAAAAAATCAAGACAACATATGATGTTGCACATAACATTGCAAAAATAGAGGAGCACATGATTGAGGGCGAGAAGAGGAAAGTTTATGTTCACAGGAAAGGAGCCACCAGGAGCCTGCCAGCAGAGCACCCGAATGTTCCGGAAGTCTACAAGCATGTGGGCCAGCCAGTCATAATACCAGGAAGCATGGGCACTTCAAGCTACTTGCTCGTCGGCACCCAGAAAGCAGTTGATGACACTTTTGGCAGCACTGCGCACGGGGCAGGCAGGGTGATGAGCAGGACAGAAGCCATCAGGAGCTTCAGGGCTGAGGACATAAGAAAGCAGCTTGAGAATAATCACATCTACCTAAAGGCAGGCAGCAGGGACGGGATTAGCGAGGAAGCACCTGCAGTGTACAAGGACATAGACGAGGTAGTCAAGGTCAGCCACGAAGCAGGCATAGGAAACCTTGTGGCAAAGCTAAGGCCCATAGGCGTGATTAAGGGATAAAAAGAAAGAGGAAGAGCATGAATCAATATAAGAGCACTAAGCCACAGAGTGAACTCATAGTCATCAGCGTGGGCGGCAGCCTCATCTGCCCTGACAGGATTGACACGGATTTTCTGAAGAGGTTCAAGGAGATAATTGTTAAGCAAATCCAGAAAGGCAAACGCTTTGTCCTCATAACTGGCGGAGGCAGGACTGCAAGGAACTATCAGCAGGCTGCAAGGGAAGTTGGAGAGATTGATAATGAGGACTTGGATTGGCTGGGCATTCATGGCACAAGAATCAATGCTCACCTCGTCAGGACTATCTTCAAGAAATACTCTCGCCCAAGAATTGTAATGGACCCAACTGAGAAGGTCAGCTTCAGGGATAAAATATTAGTGGCTTCTGGCTGGAAGCCGGGATGCAGCACTGACTACGACGCTATCCTCCTTGCAAAGCATTTCAGGATTAAGAAACTAATCAACCTGAGCAACATTGACTATGTCTTTGACAAGAACCCTTCCAAGTATGCTGATGCCAAGGCTTTTGAAAGGCTGAAGTGGAATGAATTCAGGCAGATGTTCGGCGACAAATGGGATCCTGGCTTGAATGTTCCTTTTGACCCTGTGGCGAGCAAGGAAGCAGAGAAGAGCGGCATAAGCGTCTACATAGTCAACGGCTCAAACCTTGAGAACCTTGAGAACTTGCTAGAAAATAAAGAGTTTGTGGGGACTGTCATCAGTTAACTAGAAGCCGATATCAAATCATATATCAATAATCTTTCCTCTCTTACCAACATTAATTATCCTTGTCTTACCAATCTTCTCTTCAAGTCCTTCAGCTTCGTGGACATGGCTGCATAACAGGATGTCTGGCTGGAATTTCTCAACTGCCCTCCTGATGCCAGTGCTGCCCGGGAAGAACTGCGTCATCTTCTCCATCTTTGTGCCTGACGGGTGAACGTGGGTGACCATTATCCTCTTATCAAGGTATTTGATTGACTCAAACCCTTTCTTCAGCAAGTCATAGAGCTCTTTCTCAGAGAGCTGGCTTATGCCGATGTTTGCTCCTCCTGCCCCGAAGATGCCGACGTCCTTGTACTTGACGCTGTAGCCGTGGATGTTTTTCACTTTGTAGACTTCTGCGAGGAAGTCAGCAGTGGCCAAGCTCTCATGATTGCCGGGTATTATGAGGACTTTGAGGTTTCTCCTCTTGAAAGGGCCGATGATGTTGTCAGTGCTTCTCTCGGCAAAAGTCAAGTCTCCGCAGAGCACGACCAGATCCGCATGCTTCTCCTTCGCCTCCTCAGCCAGTTTGTCAGCCAGCCTTGTATCTCCGTGGATGTCTCCTGCGCTGAAAATCCTTAGCTTGTCTCTCTCTTTCTTAATCGCCATTTTGTTTAGAAATATTTGTGCTTTTTAAAAATTAATCGTTCCTCAAGTGCCAAAAGTCTTAGCTTTTGGATTGCCGACAGAGTCGACAACGCCGGAAGGGCTTTATCTCTCCTTGACTTCAACTTCTTCCTTTGCAAGGTTGACAATGGTTGATGGCTTCCCTTTAATCTCTCCCTCATAAATCACAAAGTCAATCTTCCTCTTAACGCTCTCGTCAAGGTTTTCAATGCTTGTCATGAAGTCTTCGCCAGTTACGTTCGCGCTTGTCGTGACTATGGGCACCTTCATCTTCTTTATGTAATTATAGAACCAGTGATTAGGAATCCTCACTCCGACTGTATCATCCTTCGGGTTTACTTTGCTTGAGAAGAACCTCTTCTTTACTTTGATGATTAAGGTGTAAGGGCCTGGGAGCTTGTCAGCCCATTCCTTTATCTTTCCCCCGTCCTTGCCGAACTCGAATAGCATGTTCTTGTTAGGAATTATGATGGAGAAGGGCTGATCATAGCTATTCTTAATGTCCCTGACGCGAGCCACAAGCTCATCACTGGTGGCATCACAGCCAATGCCGTAGATGGTGTCTGTAGGGTAGATGAACACTCCTTTTTTCAGCTCATTCACCAGGTTGGGCTCATGCTTCAGCTCATCTTTGTTTATTATTCTCATTTGTAAGATGGAGAAATAGATGCTGATTTAAAAAGTTTGAGAAAGATAAGTCATAAAAAAATAATTTCACAGGGTCAGGAACAAATAATCAGTCATCTGCTCCTCTTCCCCTGGCTGGATTAGGTCGTGTTCTCTCATTATCTGGACTAGCTCTCTCGGATAATTCCATTCTCTCTCTTGGGCTTCTGCAACCATGTTTCTTCACCTCCTAAAAAAAGTCTGATGTGCTGGGCTTTCTTCGCGTCATGTTCTTTACCTGTTCAAAAAAAAGAGTTTGAATGTATGCTGTATTCTCATGCATTTCCATCATTCCGATCACCCGTTTTGTTAATGGATTAATAGGCGACGCCTCACGTTTTGATTGGGGGGTAAAGGCGAAACGTCGCTCAAATCCTTATTGAATAATACACTGGAATTTTTCATTTAAATACCCTACGTCAACATGTCCAGTGCAAGCCTTGCAAGCAAGCCTTGAGGGAAAAACTTAAGGAGGATATAACTCGCTTTGCTCATTAATCCTCCGAACTAAAAGGCTTTGTCCAGTGCTAAGATATCATCACTGGCTAGTAAAGTTTATAAAAAAACAGCTCATCCAAGCAACCATGCGCATCCGAACTGTTAAGAACCCTGGCTTAATCACCGCAGTAGAGCAAACCATAAGCGCAAGCCCTCAGGGAGAATACCACGCTAAATTATTCCAAGCACTGAAGGACTATGACCTCTACCTTTATGGCGGAGCTATTCGAGACATCCTTTCAGGCATAATCAATAGGAAAAAAAACAAGATAACTGATTTTGACTGGCTAGTGGATGACAATGCAAAGCCCTACCATGAACAGCTTCTTAAGAGTTTTCCAGGAATGCAAAAGAACCGCTTCGGGAACCTTAAATGGGTGCCGATTGAAGGAGTGGAGATGGATTTGATTCCTTTTTCAAAAACTCACATAGTTATGGGCAAGAAGGGCGAGGAGCAAAAAACCGGCTTGACAATTGACGATATCCTGCTAGCATCTGACTTCACCCCTAACTCAGCAGCCTATGATTTGAGGAGGAAGGTGATACACAACTACCAGGCAATACAGGCTATCAATTCAAGGATTTTCGAGCTGAACCAGCACAAGGATTATGATCATGTCATCCTTGCTAAGATAATCTTGCAGTCAGAAAAGCTCGGCTGCGAGATAGGGCCCAGAGCCCAGCAGTTCATAGCGAGGAAATACTCTCCAGAGCTGAACAAGCAGATAAGAGAATACTTAAGCTACAAGAAAAAAGTAGGCAGATACAATCATGTAATCTCGAGGCTTAGGAATGTTCAGCAAGAAATAAAAAAATAAAAGAAAAGCATTAATATAAGCATTACTCCTCTTATTTAATGCTCGAGCAGTTACTTATTGATAATGTTCTACGAAAAGAGACAATCATCCCTGAATCTAACATAAGAGAATTGCCACAGCCAATAGTTCCTGAAAGGCTCACGAGCACGACCAGCCCTATAAATGGGAGCATAATGCCTCCTGAATACAACTCAGTAACAAAACCCGCATACAACTTCTGATTAGAATTACTTCTAAATTTGTTATTAATTAGAAATCAGTCAGATTTTTGCTCGTTCACTACGTTCACTTAAAAATCTGGTAAAAAGCAATCAAGGAGGACATTAACTTCGTTAAATCCTCCGAATTATCTAGAAATCGGTAAGTTTTTTTTCAACAATCGTTGTGTTGCCGCCAGTGCCTTTCTGCTTCTTCGTGGAGATGAACCTGCCCTTGTCAAGGTCTTCTATCTTGCGCTGGAACGTCTTGTAGGTGTGCTTGCCTCCTTTTTTCAGGTAAATCTCATACAACTCACCTATCTTCTTGCCAGAGTTCTCCTTGACAATGCTCAGGATGAACCTTGCATCCTCCTCGAGCTCTGCGCTGCTCTTGATGGTGAAGTTCTCCAGCTTGGTAATTGCCTTGTCAACGTCAGAAACACTAATCTTTTTCTTGCTCTGCTCCTCTGCAATCAGGGCTGATTCTCTCATCAGGAACAAGCCAGTCCTTATGTCCTTTATCTCGTAAGTCTTCTTTGCCAATTTGTGGAAGGCTCCTTCCTCCCATACACCTTCTGGGAAGGCATATCCTGCCCTCATCTTTAGAATCTCGAATGTCTCATGCTCATTGTACTGCTTGAACTCGAGCATCTCTGCCATGAGCCTTGACTTTATCCTGCTGTCAATAGTCGCCACCCATTCCTTGAAATTAGTGATGAGGCAGATGCTCTTCTTGTAAACCTGCTCGAGGATGAAATAAAGGAAGTCATGCTCCTCTGCCTTGTCAATCTCGTCAAAGATGAAAGCAGCAGATTTCTTGTTGACCATGCTCGCAACAACCTTGTACAGGTCAACGGTCTTCTTGTTCTGCACCAGCCTGTAGCCGAGGTGCTCGCAAATCTCCACCATCACCTTGTAGGAGGTGTTGTGCTGCCAGCAGTTAATATATATTGGAAAGATATCGTCAGTCTGCTCTTCCAACTCCTTAACCACATGCCTTGCAGCTGCTGTCTTCCCGATTCCGGGCGGGCCGTACATCACAACATTGCGGCCAGTCCTTCCCTGGAACAAAGGTTTGATGCAGTCAGCGATGAACCTTTGCTCCTTCTCCCTGAAAGGCAATATTTTCGGCAAGAACTCGAAATCCAAAGCCTCCTCATTCCTGATGAGGCTCTCACCACTCCCCAGCATGTTGTCAAACAAACCCATGTAGTAGAGAAGCTGGAAAGCTGTTTATATATTTTTTGTTGGAAAAGCCGGAAATGCCCTGGATTTTTCAACTCAAAAATTTTCAATTTTTGTTGCAATAGGAAGCGGAAAAACAAAAATAAAAATAGGATTTATTCAAAACACTAAAAAATAAAAAAGAATTAAGCCTTGTATCCTCTTAGCATCCTGTTCAGGGCAGGCTGGTCTTTTGCATTGGCATACATCTCTTTCTCAACGTCTTCAAAGTTCTCGCCTTTGTACAGCAATGATCCTAGTGCTGGCCTGTAAAAGCCTTCTTTTAACAAGCCCTTCTTGTCTGCCTTGACAATCTCTGCTGCGAGCTTAGAATTTGACTCGCTTGGCTTTATTAATTCTCCATCTTTAATTATGGTCAGGTAGGGTATTCCTCCGACGCCCGTGTTCATGGCGCTTGCTCTCTCTGTCGCGTGCAAAAGAGCTGCGAGGCCTTCGATAGAATCCACGCTGTTTCTTTTCTCTCTTGGCAGGTTCTCAAAAAAGCTGTAGAGCACCTGGTCTGCCATATCTGAGCCGCTTCCTATTGACTCATAAGGCCTCGGTGTTTGGATTGGCTTGGTCAATGTGCTGCTCAGGGTGAATAGCTTAACTTTGCTTGGCTCATAGGTCATTAGTAAAAATCCATTGTTATGGATAAAATTCAGACGCTCATCTCTACCGCCAGCCATGAGGCTTCTGTAGTTTTCCATCAGAGAAGGCTCAATTGGCCTTACTTGGCCATCCTCATCTTTGAAAGTTCCGGCCTTGAAATCAGTCCATCCTAGTCCAAGGTTTGTCCTTAGATAATTATCAAGATAATCAAGTTTCACAGCCAGTGTCCTTCCGCCGATGAAATTCGCCATGGCTTCTCCATTAGGTATCTCTTCTGGCTTCTTTGACTTTATTCTGTCTTCTACTCTGAGATTGACTGCATGCAAGAAATCTGCATAGCCAGAGCCACCCATGACTGCTTTTACAGGGCTGCCTTCTAGAGAATAATCATGTAATTTCTGGGCAATATCATATTTCCTTCCTTGGTTTGAGGATTGCTCATCCGCTATCAGCGCTCCTTCTTCTGGGCTAAAAATAATTCCGCTTACAACAGTCATATTTTCACCTCTGTAGCTTTTATGAGTAATACTGGAAGTTCCAGTATTTAAATCTTTCGTTTTTGTAGCCACTAATTAGTAGTTACTAAATCTCTTGTGCTGAAGTGAGCTTCCCTGAATTCGTTTGAGTCACGAACACCACACCTGATATCTCACAAATATTTATAAACCTGAAAAAATTAACTCAACACATGAACTACATAGTCATAATTATTCTCCTAAGCATAGGGGGCCCTTTGATCGGCTCATTGTTGGGCATCATTAGAAAGCCTTCGAAGATTTTTCTTTACAACCTGATGTCATTTGCAGCAGGTATAATGCTGGCAGTGGCATTTCTGAAACTGATCCCTGAAAGCATAAAACTCTCGTCAATATGGGCTTGCTGCATAGGACTCGTGTGCGGAGCACTGCTCATGTATGCCTTTGACCGGTTGATTCCTCACATCCACCCAGAATTATACGAAAGAGAGCAAGGCTCCAAGTTCAAGAAGACAGCCTATTTCCTGTTCATCGGCATATTCCTGCACAATTTTCCAGAGGGTATGGCCATGGCTGTGGGAAGCATAACCACTTACAAGCTCAGCCTTGCAGTCGCTGTTGCCCTGGCCCTGCACGACATTCCTGAAGGCGTATGCACCTGCTCCCCTTATTACTACGTCTCAAAGAAAAGGCTGAAATCATTTCTCATCTCAGCTTCAACCGCAATACCTACTCTCCTGGGCTTTTTCGCAGCTCATTTTGTTTTTCAGGGCTTAGCTCTTAACTTAATAGGCAAAATCCTCGGAGCAACTGCAGGATTAATGATATACATATCAGCTGACGAGCTCATTCCATCATCATGTCAGAAGAATGACAAGTCATGGAACCACAGCACTATTTTCGCCTTGATGGCAGGAGTGCTTTGTGTGATACTACTCGGGCTGCTCTAGACTCCATAACTCTCTTCACAACAAATTCAAAAATTGAAGTTCAATTTTTGTTAATCGCGTCAAGCAACAATATCAATTATCAATGGCTTTCCGCAATTTATTTAAAATCCAGCCACTATCTTTTCTATCGTAATGAAATACTCTGAGCTCGCCTCGATATACGAAGCCCTGGAAAAGACCAGCAAGAGGCTGGAGAAGACCTACATAATCAGCCAGTTCCTGAAGAAGACAAAAGAGGACGACATAGACAAGGTAGTCCTGATGCTCCAGGGAAGGCTCTTTCCCCTCTGGGACGAGACCAAGATTGGCGTGAGCGACAGGCTGGTTATCAAGGCCATCAGCGTCGCAACAGGCAGCGCGCCAGAAAAAGTAGAGGAAGAATGGAAAAAGCTCGGAGACCTGGGCATGGTAGCAGAGAAGCTGGTGCAGAAGAAGAGCCAGGCAACATTGTTCTCAAAGGAGCTCACAGCAGAAAAAGTGTTTGACAATCTCAGGAAGCTTCCAGGGCAGGAAGGCGCTGGCAGCGTTGACCAGAAAGTCAAGATGATTGCAGAGCTATTGTCAAGCGCCAAGCCATTAGAGGCGAGGTATGTTGTCAGGGCTGTGCTTGAGGACCTGCGCGTGGGCGTGGGCACAGGCAGCATCCGTGACGCCATAGTCTGGGCATTCTTTGGAAATAAAGTCAATATCAATTATGACGACAAGGAAAAAACAATCAATCCTGACAACAGGGAAGAATACAAACGGCTTGTCGAGGCTGTGCAGCACGCCTTTGACCTGAAGGCAGATTATGGCGAAGTTGCAAAGATGATTATCAAGAGCGGAGAGAAATCCCTGGGCGAGTTGGTCCTGGAACCAGGCACTCCTATTAATGTAATGCTCTACCAGAAAGCAAAGGGCCTGGCAGAAGCCTTTGAGACAGTAGGCAAGCCCTGCGCCCTGGAATATAAGTATGACGGCTTTAGGATGCAGATACACAAGAAAGCAGGAAAAGATGGTAAGATAAAGATATTCACGAGACGGCTGGATGAAGTGACCCGCCAGTTCCCAGAGGTTGTGGAGTTTGTCAAGAAGTTCGTCGATGGCAAGGAGTTCATACTTGATTCTGAAGCTGTTGGCTATGAGCCCAAGACTGGTAAATACCTGGCGTTCCAATCAATATCCCAGAGAATCAGGAGGAAGTATGACATTGAGAAGATGGCAAAGGAGTTCCCTGTCGAGGTCAATGTCTTCGACATCATCCAGTACGAGGGAAAGAGCCTGCTCAAAGAGCCCTTTATTAATAGGCGCAAAATCCTGGAAAGAATCATCACGCCCCATGCTAAGAAGCTTGTGATCGCAAAGCAGATAATCACAGAAGATCTCAAGGAGGCAGAAGAGTTCTACAAGGAAGCCTTGAAGGTCGGCGAAGAAGGAGTCATGGCCAAGAACTTGCAGGGAATTTATAAGCCAGGCAGCAGGGTAGGCTATGGAGTCAAGGTCAAGCCAGTAATGGAATCATTAGACCTCGTCATTGTTGGGGCAGAATGGGGCACTGGCAAGCGGAGCGGCTGGCTCACCTCATTTGTGCTTGCATGCAGACAAGCTGACAAGTTCCTGGAGATGGGCAAAGTCGGAACAGGCATCAAGGAGCTGGAAGAGGAAGGAGTGTCCTTTGAAGAGCTGACCAATCTTCTCAAGCCGCTCATAATATCAGAGCAGGGGAAGGAAGTCAGGCTAAAGCCTAAAATAATTATAGAAGTCAACTATGAGGAAATCCAGAAGAGTCCCACTTATGGCAGCGGCTATGCTCTAAGATTCCCCAGATTTGTCAGGCTGAGGGAGGACAAGGCTCTCAGCGATGTGTCTGAGCTGAAGCTGGTTGAAGATCTTTACTCTCAACAGAAGTAATGTTCTTAAAATAACCAATACCCTTTTCTTTCAGCCTGTTGAAAAACTTAGAATAATTGCCTCCAAGAACTCCCTTATCATAAAGCGCTCTCAGGGTTTCCTTGTGGCTCATGTTGTGTTCCTTGAATGCATTCAGCATGAACTTCTCGCTCTCAGAAGGCTTGATGATTCTTTCATACTTGGAGTTCTTCCTGGTGAGCATGGCATCATACACATCTGCAAACGCCAGCATCAAGCCGTATTCTTTAGACCTCTTCTTTAGCTGCTCAGGCAGGTCTGACTGGAGTTCTTTCATCTCAGCATCAGTGGGATAAGGATCGTGAGGCTTGAAATAATGATGCCAGAGCAGGATTTCTGCTGAGAAGTCATGGATGCCCTTGAGTATGTTGTAGCCGTTCATCACATGGGCTTTCATCTTCACAAGGTCCATCTTGTCAAAGTAGTCAACCTTGCTGAGGGTTCCGTTGTCAATGGTTATCTTGCCTATGTCATGGAGCAGGCCGGCATAGAACATTGGCTTTGGGCTCTTGTCCAGGCTCTCAGCTATTGCAGTAGCCAGCAGCCCTGTTCGCAAGGAGTGTAGGTAGGTTGCAAGGTCCTTGAGCTCTATGACTTTAAGGAAACTTTCCACGCTCTCCCTGTTCTCTACAGTCACGCCTAGCTGTGAAAAGGATTTGTCTACTATGCTCTCCAATACTCGCCGGGAATTGACTACTCTGGAACCTATCATACCTCTCAGTAAGAACCACCTAATTATAAGCATTGCGCTTTCTCTCACAAAGCCCGAATAACATTCCAATTATGAAACAACGTTCCATTTTTGAAAAAATTAAAAAAATTTAAATACTAGTTCCTCCCAAGAACAAGGATTGTGCCGGCAAAGAACATCATAGAGGAATTTGTTGACAGGAAAACATTAGCCATCCTAAAGCTCTTCCTCTTTGAGACAGCGCCTGACAAGACCAACCAGTTCTACCTGCGCGAGATTGCGAAAAAAACCAAGGTTCCGGTAGCCACTACGTTCAGGATTGTGAAGCGCCTCAAAGCACTTGGCATTGTTGATGAGACCCTGATAAAAAAGACCAAGCTTTACGCCCTGGCCATGAACAAGAACACCCAGTACCTATATATGATACTTGAAGAGAAGAAGACTCTGATTGATGAATTTGTAGAGACTGTGGCAAGGTTGGCTGGTGTTGAGATGATAGTGCTGCATGGCGAGGTAGGCCAGGATAAGGCCAACCTTCTCATCATCGGTACTGGCGTGGATGCCAAGACTGTCAAGGAGAAGGTCGGCGAGATCAAGGACAAGCATAACTTCAACATTATAGAGCTCATCCTTGAGGCAGGCCAGTTCAACCAGATGTCCAGCATGGGCTTGTTCCCTGCAAAGAAAGCCATTCTATGGGAGAAGCCGGCTTAGGGCCACCACATCCAAATAGAGAAAAACCCGGCGACAAAAACGTTAAAACACGTCATTTCTTTGTAGAATATATATTTTATAGAACCACAATCTTTATATATAACTTCCCACCTAAAGAATTTAAGTTTAAGCGATTGGTTATTGGCTTTAACCAAAAGTTTTAAGCACGATTCTCCGATTTACCGACGGAGAAAAATCAGTTTTGGCGAACTGATGCGGCTTTAAGTAATGTACGGCTTCTAGTAGTGGAGATAGTGCTCCGACTTTATAAAGATTTTGACACCGCAAACTATATTTTCCAGCATACAATAACCAAGTGCGCAAACCTAGCGCAATTTCATGGTCACATTGTCAAAATCAATGGGGCAAAAACGACAAAAAAACAAACAAAAAAAACCAACATGAAAAATGTATAGGGGGTAAAGGAAAATGGACTTCGTCGTGAACAATGCAATGAAACAAAAACCAAACACCTATGAAGAGATAGACGTGAAGCAAGCCAACATCAAAGTTATTGGCTGCGGAGGAGCTGGCAACAATATGGTGAACTGGCTCTACAAGAAAGGAATCAAAGGAGCAGAGATAGTAGCATGCAACACAGACCAGCAGCACTTGAACATGGTCGAAGCGGACAGGAAGTTCCTGATCGGCAAAGACGTGACAAGAGGCCTAGGATGTGGAGGATTCCCGGAGAGAGGTGCAGAAGCAGCGCAAGAGAGCATAAACCTGATCAAAGATGCCCTGAGAGAAGCAGACATGGCATTCATCTGCGCAGGAATGGGAGGCGGAACCGGAACAGGAGCCGCGCCAATAGTAGCCCAAGTGGCAAAGGACATCGGGGCCATAGTAATCGGAACCGTGACCATGCCATTCAAGATAGAAAGGGCAAGAGTCGACAAGGCAGAATTTGGACTGCAGCAGCTGAGAAAGTCATCAGACACAGTCATAGTCATCGACAACAACAGGCTAGTGCAGATCGCAGGCAACCTGCCAGTGCAGCAAGCATTCGCAGTGGCCAACGAGCTCATAGCCACAATGATAAAAGGAATTGTAGAGACAATCGCAGTTCCAAGCCTGGTAAACCTGGACTACGCTGACGTCAAGGCAATAATGACAGAAGGAGGGGTCGCAAGCATAGGAGTAGGAGCAAGCGACACCAACAACAGAGTAGAGGAAGCAGTGCAAGGAGCACTCAGCAACCCACTGCTGGACATCAGCTATGAAGGAGCAACAGGAGCCATCATCCACGTACACGGAGGCCCAGACATGACCCTGGACGAAATCAACAGGGTAGGAGAGCTGGTCACCCAAACCATGGACGATGATGCGAACGTCATCTGGGGTGCAAGAGTAACAGATGACATGAAGGGTAAGATAACAGTGATGACCATCATCACCGGAGTCAAGAGCCCATGGATCCTGGGAAAGCTCTCATCCAAGCAGCAGGTAGAAGCTAGGCAGCAACTATCTGACGAGCTAGGAATAGAGATTTTCAGCTAAAAAGAATAGGCACAAAGGGGACGATCCCCTTTACCCCCTATTTTTTTTACTTTTTTTTTATTTTAACTATCATATTTGCAATATAGATTCAAGGCTTTAACAAACAGATCAGCCAGCTCATAGTCAGTTTTTACTGAGTTCTGGCCTTCACCTATTGAATCACCCCCCAAAACCATTCACAGGTGAAGGCTGCAATCCCATACATGCGAGAGCGCTATCTCACAGCTCTATACTTTCAGCAAAGAATCATAAGGGCTCTGTACACACAGCAAATCAGGGCTGGCCATGTGCACATAAATCATGGTCGTGTCCGGGCTGCTATGCCCGAGCAAAGCCTGAACCTTAACAATATCATAGCCATTCTCAATGAGATGAGTTGCAAAGCTATGCCTCAAAGTATGCGGGTGCACGCGCTTACCCAAGCCGGCCAGAACAGAAGCCCGCCTGACAATCGCATAAACAGTCCTGGCCGTCAAATGCAAACATCTACCCTTGAAAACCCAATCATCAACAGCCAAGCCATTAGCTGCAATAAATTCCAATAATTCATCTCTTATTTTACTTGACAAGACGAACAAGCGATCCTTATTACCTTTTCCCTTACGCACCCAACCATAACCCTTGTCAAAGTCAAAATCCTTGACTCGCAAATTAACAAGCTCGCTCACCCGCAAGCCAGCAGAGTACATCAAGCGAATCATCAAGGAATGCTTCGGGTTCCCAATAGCATTAAAGAGCTTCACCACTTCCCCTTGCGAGAGCACCTCTGGAAGTCTCTTCGGAAGCTTTGAATAAGGCAGATTGATGAAGAATCTCTTATTCAAAATGTTCATGAGCGCGAATTTAAGAGCCTGCTGGTGAAGGTTGAGCGTGCTCGCAGCCCTGTTCTTCTCGCAAAGCTCATCCAAATACGCCTTGATGTCATGCTTCGTAATCCTGCGAGGCTCCTTGTCCTTGCACCAGAGCAAGAACTTGTTCAAGCAAAAAGCATATGAGGCAACAGTCCTAGGACTGTAATGCCTCCTGAGAAGCTCCTTCTTCATGAGCTCAACAATATCCATGTCAAGAGCATGGCTTTCTTCTTTTATAAGCCTCACGCAAGAATGTCCAGTCAAGCAAGAAAACTTTACGAAAAGTCCAGTGCTATTTTCGCCTTCACTACCAGAACACGACGACAAATAATAAGAAAATGAAATTTAGGAAAACCCTAAAATAAGTCTCTCAAACCTCAAAAAAGTGAGTTCTTCATATATAAACGGTTATATTCAATTCGGGCTGGTGCTGAATAGTGGAAAGGGGCAAAAACAAAACCGAAAACTTTAAATACGGTGTAACTACTCCACAGTTTATATACGTGATGATGATGTATTATTTGTTAAAAGTTGCTAAACCTGAGAATTTATTTGGCGAGTTGGAAAAATCTAATTTTACATACGGATTATTCGATTTGTCTAATCCTAAAAAAATAGTCTCTGTTGTATCAGGAACAAATTCTGATAATTTTGAATTTCATAAAACACCTAAAGATCTTGGCATAGCAATCGCTAATTTTTTTAGAGAAAAGAATAAGTCTATTGACGCAATTGCTGCCACTGAAAAAATTGAAGCAGCAACTTTTCCTATTAGAATACCTCACACAGAATTTACTGCAGAAAATGCCATTGTTTATGATAGATTCGGTATGAGAGATTATATGGAAACAATTAAAACGATGACTGAAACACTGAAGGGTGAACGATAGTTTTTGTTTTTGCCATTAATTCTTTTACTAGATTCTCAACTACCGATACGCACCAGCCCAAACTCTTCGCAAAAACGTTCCGTTTTTGCTCGTTGCCCCATCTCTGAAATTTTGATGGTGCTCTACGCTTTCGTTTCGAGCCCTCAAAATTTCGAGGGGTCAAGAATATAACACGGTTACATTCAATTTTCACAATTGCCTAAAAAGTTGAAAAGGGCAGAATTCCTGGCTGCATTTCGCTAATCGATTATGAATAAAATGCGAGCTCTGATAAGTCATTAAAGTTTAATTATTACTTCTGTTCTTTTCTTTTTGTAATCATGAGCGATTCGTAAAGCCGAATGCAAAACAGTATCTTCCAATGAACCTTCAGCCGGTTTTCCCAATTTTATCCAAGGACATGATTCTGTCTCTCTTTTACGATAGGAGGTCGCTTCGTAATAATCTTTTCTGTCTTGAATTACTATTCTGTATTCCATTGTGAAGACAAGAAACTTAAAACAGTATAAATAATTTATTGTTCTAAAGAATTCTGCCCTTCAATTCGTCTAACATATTTATCGCCACCACTAACTCCAATAAGGCAATTGTGAAAACTTCTCCGCTCCTCGTTCTGCGGAACTGCGGTGCTCGACCTTTGCAGGAGTGTTCGCTCCATCTCTCAAAACACTTTCGTGTTTTGTGGGGAGCTCACCTCGCAAAGGGAATATAACACGGTTAGTTTCAATTCAGAAAAAACGTCTTTCTTTTCTATTGGTTTGGGGCTCTCTCGTAGACTTCATCGTGATGCCCGAAGTCAACAAATGAAATCGTATCGGATTCTTTAAGAAATTTAAATACAAGCACAAAGTGTCCTAGATGAACTCGTTTTCTGTCTTTCATATCATATCTTAAATTCTTGTAATGTTCAACGTCTTCGGAATTTATTACTTCTTCAATTTTCTTTAGAACTCGTTCATACATCACTTTGTCTTTCTTTGAAAGCTTGTTAAGAATGTCTTGTAAGTAAGGCTTTATCTCATAATTTCTCATGCTTTATCCTCAATAATCTTCCTCAACTCAGCCATATTCTTGAACTTTATGCCTTTCTGCTTCTCGATTTTATTCAACTTCTCAATATACTCATGTCTCAAAGCAGGTTCTAAAATCTCTTGCTCGTAACGCTGAGCCATCACTTCAATAGCCTCACTCTTATCCTTAAGACCAAATTGAGCTTTCACAATATTCAACACTCTGTTCGTATCATCATCGACTCTTATTATTGCCTGAACCATAATATCACCTTAATACCATATTAATATGGCATTAATATATAAATGTTTCTATTCTACGAGCCCCAAACCAAACTATTCTTAAATAAAGAAGGGTGCTTCACACTATAAACGTTTTTTCTGAACTCTTCGGATTTCTTCGAAATCCTCGTCCTTCCAGCTCTCAATTTTGTGTCCTCACTCCACTTCGTTTCGTGTGGCACAAAATTGTGGGGAACGAGAAACTAACACGGTTATATTCAATTGATTTCTGGCGTTAGATTTTTTTGTAGATGTTTTTTCGATGACCGATTTCAGTCACTTCTATTCTTTGCCTACTTGTGTCGATGTCTGCTATGATTCAGTAATCTCCTACTCTTAGTTTGAAGTCAGTCCTTCCCTCTAATCGCTTGAAGAAATGAAAAGGTTCCTTCTTAGTCGATTGTATTTTCTTGAAAATCCTTTGCGCTAGCGATTTTTCAAGTTTTTCTAAGAATTCAATGGCTTTATCATCGATTATTAGTTCATACATTATAGTCCGAGCCTCTTCTTAGCTTCAGCTTCAGTAACAAACTTCCCTTTTTTGATTCTCTCTCTTGCTTTCTCAATAGCTTCAATAGTCTCTTTGCTAAGTTCAGGCTCTTTCTTCACATTCTTAGCTATAAAAATCACTTTCTTCAAGACCTCGTCATAGCTCTCATTCCTATACTCTCGAAAAGTATCCAATTCAAATTTTGTATCTTCACGTATCTTTATTGTCGTATCGCTCATAAAAACATCACCGTATACCAAAGTATACCTAAGTATATTTAAATCTTTCGATTACCGCGCCAGAAATCAACTCTTCGCAACTTCGTTGCTCGTTGCCCCATTCTCTGAATTTTCTCTGCTGAACAATCGCTTCGCTCCTTTGCGAGAAAATTCGAGGGGCCAAGAATGTAACGAGGTTTGGTGAAATATTACTCGATGAGTTGCCCTTACTTCAGATTAAAGCGTTTAGTATCTTCTTTGATGATGTCTAGAATGAGTTTCTCTATTTTGACACCGCGAAGCTCGGCTAAGACAATCAAATGAATCATTATGTCTCCTATTGCATTTGTGTATTCTTTTTCGCTGAATTTATCTTTTCTTATATCTCTATTAACAAATTCTCTTGCTAATTCACCTACTTCTTCAACCAAATGATTAAAGGTTATTTGCTCAGAATCAGGAACGCCTCGCTTCGCTTCCCAAAGCTTCATGAACTTAACGATCTCGTTTTGAAACTTATCTACTTCCATACAAATAGCATTAATACCTCTAATATAAAAACTTAACGGGCAACTCATCTCCGTCATACTCTGCGGATTCTGTGGAATCCTTGCCGTTCCAGCTCTCTTCGCTCCACCCTGAACTCCTTGTCAGTCGTTCGGGGTCGCTCAGGAGGGAACAGTCACCTAACACGGTTAGGTGAAATAATTTTTTGAGCTCGAACAAGTTGCTTCGCAACAGATAGTCAAAATCAAAGATTTTGAAATCTATAGAAAACGAAAGGTTTATTCCATCGCCAATAATTCTGCTAATTCAGAAAATTGTTTTTTGGTAAGAGGCTTCATCAAAGTTACACTTGTAGCATTAGAACCAATAACATTTCTAACAATGGCTTCAATTCCTTCTAAATTATTCAGATTTCTTTCTATTATCTCTCCTTTGTTTTGTTGGTTCCGTAAAAGTTCTTTACAATAATCAAGGGTGTTGGTTCTAATATAATCTGCTAGAGATTTTAGAGTCTCCCACCCCTTTTCCTCAGAATCGGGATCAAAACCAATAACAGGAGATAGATTAAATCGTCTCGATACAACCTTTCCACCAATGTATATTTCTTCTTGATAAACTCTATAATATTCTGACATTTTAAGAAGATTAATTTTTCCATCCTTATAAACATTTCGTTTTAATTACTACTCAATAATTAATATAATCCCGGTTCACGCTCAAAAAATAACTCTTCGCACAACTTCGTCGTGCTCGTTCTTCCAGCCCTGAAACTCGCCATGCTCAAAAGCTATTCGCTTTTGTGCGGCTCGTTTCGAGGGTGAGGTCACATAACACGGCTATATTCAATATTTTGGTGGGCTAACAAAAACAGTTAAACGTAGAAGACGACAAAGAAGCTAAATCTTAGAGGTTTCCTATGGCTTCAAGTAGTTTCATGTGCCCTTCAGTTAGCTTCTTGAAGTGTTCTATTTCTTCAATTACTATAGCACTTCTTATTCTATCTTTTGAATTCCCTGATTTTGCCATTTCTTATCCACTCCTTTAATTCTTCATCTGAATAATAGTTTTCTCTCACTCCTTGCATGACTTTAGCGTAAGTTGGATCGTCTTTGATGCCAAATTTGCCTTTATTACTCATTATGAAGTCTTTGGTCGCTATAAATGCAGTTCTCCTATTGCCGCTCGCAAAAGGATGCTTTTGAACCAAACCTTTAAGCAAAATAACTGCCTTATCATACAGGCCTCCTTCTTTTTTCTCACAATTAGCAATGACTTCACTAATCTTGCTATGGCTTAAAACCTTCGGTTGATCAGCTTTCTTTACTTTTATGAATTCTAAAGCTAAAAAATATACTCAATAAGCCTTTCAGTGGTTGGATAAACTACTCCGGTCATAAGTCATATGTAAATTCACCTCTATTTAAATGTTTATTTCTTACTCACGGCCTCTTTGTCGTAATGATACTTTAAACGATACTGACACCCACCAAAATACTCTTCGCAACTCTGCGGAGTTGCTCGTTGCTCCCGTCCCTAAAAAATCAAAACATTTTTAAATTACCCAATTATACCAAATTTATTATGGTTGCAACAGAAAAAAAACGACGTACTTTTCTAACAATTTGGTTAGTAATAATGTTGATAGCTAATATTTACGCAGCATTAACTTATCTATTATTAAATTCTTCAATCGCTTCGGCTTATCCTAATGTCCCATCGCGGATATTTTATATTTTTAGTTTACTAAGTTTAGCAAATTTTGTATTTGTAATTTTCTTATTCAGGTGGAAAAGATGGGCGTTCTTTGCATTTTGTGGAAGTGCCATTATTGCATTCATTATGAACCTCGCGATTGGATCAGGAATTGCTGCTGCAATATTCGGATTAATAGGCCCAATGATATTATATACAATAATGAGCCCTCAATGGGATTTATTTAAATAATTCTTTTTGACGAGACAGGGGCAAACTCTTCGCAAACCCACTGGTTTGCTCGTCTCACCATCTCTGCTTCCTCCACTCTGAAAACCTTGTCAGGTTTTCGAGGTCGGTCGCGAGGGAGCAAGAATATAACATGGTTAGGTAAAATTTGGGGCTTCGGCGACATCACGCACGATAAACTTCAACCAATCCAGAATCACAATGTAGAAAAACCAATCGCCCAGGCGCTTTACATAAGTCTTTCCCTATAATTGGAATTTTATATTTCATTAAAGCTTTTCTTACAATAGAAGAACTCCTTTGGCTTTCAGCAAAAATCGTCCCTTCTCCAGCCAGTGTTGCTTCTAATCTTTGATAGTCAATATCTCCTAAGCCCTCTAATCTGCGGAGTAATGTATCAATAACTCTTTCAGGTTTTAACTCATCAGGAGAATGATCCCATCCAGATATGTGTGCAAGTGCGCCTGCTCTTGTTTCTGGATCATAAAGAGTTATCGCTAAACATGAAGCAACACTATCAGTGCCTATTATTTCTGAATCTTTTCCGGTTCTAAGTTCATCCCAATTAACAAATTTGTAATCCAAATAATCAGGAAACCTATCAAATACTTGAAATTTTTTTGTAGCCATAAGCTATGGAAAGGGCTGTTGGCTTTTAAAGATTACCTCTCTTACTACTTAATAATTAATACTGATTGTCGCCTTCGTCCCAAAACGTTCTCCTCGCTTCGTTCGTCGAACTTTTCCATCCCTGCTCGCTATCGCTCGCGAGGGAAAAGGAAACTAACACGGTTAGCTTCAATTTTTGAGTTGCCTTGTATGAAAGACTATTACTAAATGGAATCGGGGGCGTAACGAAAACGAATTCTTTAAATATTAGCAGAATTAAGTATACGTTCATCATGAATTTTAAAGAATTAAAAAATCAAATCCTTAAACACCCTGACGCAGTGCAATGGAACCTAAAAGCAATAGAAACCAGTTTTAACAATAAAAATATTAATGAAGAAAAGAAAAAAGAATTACTTTCTCTAATTAATCAATTATCAATGAAAAATTCCATGGTCAATAAATTAAAAGAACTCGATAAAGACCTTTTTAAACATGAAGCTGAATTAGTAAAAAATTTACTTATAGAATATCTGGCTATTATAAAGCAAAAGTCTTCTTTTATGCAGGAATTGTACACACCCGATAATTCATTTGCAGGTTACGATGGTTTGCTGGTGCGAATTGAAGATACAGACAGGTGGTCTAGCTACAGTGAAAAAGAAAAGATACAAAAAATGGAAATGGTTTTAGGTCCATTAAAGAAACTAAATAAGATAATTGACATGGAATCTGGATTATTCCTGAAATATTTGAGAGAAATAAATAATCTTGGTTTACTTGCGCAAGATAATCCGATAAAGCCGATTAAAGAGAGTTTAATATTATTAAAATCAAATATACGCCAACAAAAAGCGATAGTGGAAGGTATGCTAAAATTCGGGTATAATTTAAACTTAAGTGTTGTTCAAGAATTTATAAAGCCAATAAAACTTTTTATTGATTTATGGCAACAAGAACAGCGCACATACCTACATCAAAATATTTTTGAGAATGGGAATGATTCGTCCAAGCAACATAAATGGATACTTGATTCAATAAAATCCATATTTAAGTCACGCAAATTAAATAAGTTCAAAAGAGCAAACCATACTATTCTAGAAGAACAAAAAAATAAAATACTTTCAAAGATACCTAAAGCAGGTACACGAGTCTTTTTTCATTTAACATCGCATCCAGAATTTACTTCTTTGTGGATGGAGCGTTTTGGCTGGACCGACTATTGGGACCGTGTTTCCTACCTTGAATGGGGCGCACCCTTAGAAAATAATGAAATGTTAGAATCTTCTCTAAGTGTGGCGGATGGTTCCTTTGAAAATATGAACTTGCTACGCATAAAAATGCTTAGAAGATTCAACGAAGAAAAGGATTTGATATCATCTATACTGAAACATATAGCCTTCTTTTCCGTAATCCCTAAGGAAAAAGATCCGGAGGCACATATTTATTCATTAACTCAATTTGTTTATAAGGATATTGAGATAGAAAAGAATACATTTTTAATGACATTAAGTCAATACGCATATCTTAGCAATAAAGGATTTCTTAGACCGCCATACCAACAGATTGATACAGAAGGGAAAAAAATTCTTTCCTACGTTCTAACAAGAAATCTTGTGTGGCATAATGATAAGTATTCTCCTGATATAGGTGTTATATTTGATTATGCACAGATTGATATTTTGGAAACAGAACGAGAAACGCCGCTCCCGCAAGTAGGTTCTCAGTATCCTGGTAAAAAAACTATTATTGCTATAATCTGTTTTAATAATGTTGCTTTAAACTCAATATTGGAGCAAATTTACAAACTATGTTCTGATTTAGGAGAGGCCATTCCCTTATTTGATAAAAAATGGCGGCTACTTTGGCCAAAATAACGAACGCCCCCGATTCCTAAAACGTACCAAATTGATTGTTCGGCAACTCAAAAACTCGTCTTCACTCATTTCACTCGCTTCGCGCCCTGCAATCTTTGTTCGGCTCAGCTCTGAACTCACTTTCGTTCGTTCGAGGAGCCTCGCGTGGGAAAAGGAAACTAACGCAAGGTTAGCTTCAATTCAGAATTAGGCAAATTTAAATACTTCTTTGCATACATATTTCGATATGACAATGGTATTATTACAAATCTTAATCATCACATACGCAAGCGTAGGCGTGATAGCTACTATAGGATATCTTCCGACAATCAAGGATTTATATTTTCGTAAAAAGATGAGTGCGAATATCAGCTCGTATGTTATATGGACTGCTTCCTCAGTAATCACAGTCCTATACAGCTTATTCATACTTCCAGATTTATTATTCAGGATAGTGTCTGGACTTAATTTCGCTTCTTGCGCTTTAATACTAATTTTAATCCTTGGACTTAAATATCGTAAGTGATTTGCCTAATTCTGAACTCGTCTCCGCAATCCCTGTTCGGCTCACTTCCGTTCGCCAAAACTAACAAATTTTATATATATATTAGCTAGCTATTACTAATATAATGAGACTGTGCGCTCTGCTCAAGAACCGGATTATAAAGAATATCTTGTCTGCTTTGGCCGTGGCGTTCTTCGGTTTCATTCTCTTAAACCTTACATTTATGTTCGACTGGCTTTTCCAAAGCGTGATAAGGGCATTATTCAGGCTTTTTACACCAGTGGATGTGGTCATTGCATATTCCTGGTTTCCGCCAATGATGCATTTCTTGTTTGTCATCCTTATCGGCGTGATTTCCTGGCTTGTCTTCAGGTCAAAGCTGAGAGTACTTTACAAGGCAATCTATATGATGGTTCCTTTGGCAGTGGTCTTCGTAACGCTCGGAATGTTTCTTTATCAGTGGCCAATAGCTGCTTATTCAGCCGGAATCTTGTTTGGCATTGGAGTCCTCTACTATTTTTATCGCACCAAGCAGCCGTGGCTTTATTATTATACTGTAATTCTGGTCGGGCTTACCTTAGCAGTTTTTAGCCTGTTGGGTGGAGAGATCTAGTATCACCCAATAGAAGAACGGGTTCTGGTGAAGAAGACTTACAATTCCTCAGGTGGGCTTATTGAGACCGTCTATTATTGGTCTCAGAATTTCGTAACAGTGGTTAACTCCTCTGGAAGCTACAACTTCACTTATGTTTATCACAACGGAGATTTGGTTGCTCAGCAAAACCCGGATGGAAGCAAGCTTTTTGTGTTAGGAGATAATAAGGGTTCTACAAGCGTAATAACGAATGGTTCAGGGGCTGTCCTTGAAAGGACAACATACAGCCCGACAGGCGAGGTTTTGTCTGGCGGTAGGTTAAATCGCTATGGTTACGAGGCTAAGGAGCAGGAGCTTGGATTCGGTAAAGTACCTACAAATGGCCTTGTAAGCTATTATTCGTTCGAAGGCGGTGCTTTTGATGAAGGTGTTGGAAATCAGGGGACAATCACAAATGCAACCTTAACAACCGGTAAAGTTAGAGATGCTTATTCCTTTTCAGGAAGCTCTTATGTTCAGGTAAATGACTCGAACAGCTTGGATTTAACTGGCAATATAACCCTTTCAGCTTGGATTTATCCAAGGAGTGTTACGCAGGGTTACATTGTTTGCAAATACGGAGCATACATGATTCAATTCCTTACTACGAATCAGACTCAGGGAGGGATATGGTCAGGGAGCAGTTGGAAAGCATTTGTTTCAGGCACAACTAACCTTAACACATGGAGTCATGTTGTATTTACATATGACAAAGTAACTGCAAGATTGTATGTTAATGGCGCTTCTGTGGCGAATTTCTCAAACACTAGTGCTATTGATGTTAATGCTAATTACTTATATATCGGAGCAAAGAATTCAACGGATAGGACGAGAGATTTCAATGGTAGTGTTGATGAGGTTGGTATCTGGAATAGAGCTTTAACAGCTTCTGAGGTTACTGACTTGTATAACTACGGAAACCAATTCGACAGTGGGTTCAGGAGCACAGATTTCAATTCTAGACGATTCAACCTGAACACCGTACTAGCGGAGCAACCCGATACTCAAATAAGACCTTATAACCCGCAAAGCTTGAATAGGTATATGGTCGAATTGGGTAATCCACTGAAAAACAAAGATGAGACTGGACATTTCTCCGAAATAACGGGGCGTTTTAGATGGCTGCAAAATAATGTTGATTATTTATCAGATAGTATAAATGAAGCGTACCAACAAACTATTGATTCGGTAGATCCGACCTTGAGATTTGTTGGGAAGGGTATGTATTCTGCCTCTCTCGGGGTATACGATGCTTCTGCTCGTTGGTTTATAAACGAAATGTTTTGGCAACAAAGTAAAAATAGTCAGATTAAATTATTTGGTCCTCAAACTCAAGGAGAAATGAATTCGCTAAGAGTTAGTGCTGCTTTAAGTGTAGGAAGTCAATTAGTTGGTAATTATTTGACAGAGGTTAAGAACATTCCTGGATATGCTCAATTAGACGATACTCTTCAATTTTTAACTGGCGGTGGTGTCTTGGATTGGGGTTATAAAGTTGTGACTGGGATGGGTGCTTTCGTGGATAAATGGTTAACTCTTAATCCCGGAAAAGAAAACGAACTTAAGCAAGCCTTAAGTGAAAGTGCCAAAAGACATTCTAGTGGCAGTAGTAGTGGCAGTTATTATATATGCACTGTGAAAGTTACTCCCCAGAAGACCAGTTCATACGAAAACATTCGACGTCTTCTAGGTCAAAGTTAATAAACTTTTTATATCCGAACAAACATTCATTTTATAATGAAAGAAACTAATCAAGTTCCAAAATGGTACGTGCTGTCTACTCTAATTATTTTTATTGTTATATTTGTAGCGGATATTATCTCTAAATTTGTAACTTTAAAACAAGGTGGTTTTCTATTTTTTATTCAACTCATTTTTTTCACGGTGATAGTTAGTATATATATGCTTTTTCACTTAATTTTTATCATTGTGAATTTTAAAAGGTTATCTGTCAATGGTATCCTAATAGGCACGTTTGCTTTTTTGAGTTTACTAATCCCGATTCTTATCGCTTTCTTATCTGAAAACTTTGAGAAAACAATCCCTGGTTTTTTGCTTATATACTTATTTCCTGTAATCACAATGTTCTTTGCTTTTTATTTATTGAAAAGGAGACTTTAGAATGGCTCTCTTGCGATTTTTATCTCAAGTGGACAAAACACCAAAAGAATTCATTAAGGATTTCCCTCACGTAATCCTTGGAGCAGCATTAGTTCTAATAGGAGTCATTTGGTTATTGTTGGGCTTTAGAAGTAATATTGTTATTCAGGCATTCCTTATTGGTGGTTGTCTCTTATGCATCGTTGGTTTATATACGCCATTAAATAAGTCGTAGCCTTTCTCATCCAGAACTGTGGGGTTTCTTTTTATCGTCGGTTGCCTCAATGGCGCTATGATGGCGGTGATTGTGGCGAATTCTGTGTTTTCTGGCTTTTTAATGGCGGAGTTTTTGCCCCAATATAGTTTCTTCTCTTTCTCTTTGTTGAGTGCCTATGTCGTCGTGTCTTTTTTAGCTTGTCGTCCTTAAGAGCCAGTATAAGAGCCTAATTATGCGGAATTCTGCAGAATTTGCCAGTATAAGAGCCAAAATTCTCCATTGAAGTAATGCTCACTTTATTATTCTTTTTTGGCTCTTATGTTTCGTCGGGGCTTTCGTCGTCATAGGCTCTTCGAAGGCAGTGATTGTGGCAAATTATGTGTTTTCTGCCTTTTCATAGGCTCTATTTTTGCCGCAAAGTATATGTCTACTTAGTCTGGGAGGTATAGCCTATGGAATTCTAATTCTCATAAAAAGAAGTAGTTGATGGCTTAAGTGCCATTGGAGGAAGTAAAATGGAAGAAATAGAGCAAGTATTGGAAGTTAAGGAGGAGCAGGGAATAAGGGTTAAGTGCCCTTTTTGTGGCCTTGTAAGGCAGATTTGTAAGCCTACTCAGGTTGTGGCTCGCTGCTTAAATCCTGAGTGCAAAACAAGGTCGGGAAAGCGAAGAGTCTATTGGATTCTTCGCAAAGATGTTAAGGATGGAGTGGTTTATGAGCGAAGAATAAACACAGAAAACTAAATTATTTGAGAAATTATTTTTTTCTTTTTTCTGTATTACGTTCTCTGAGTTAACCATATCATTATGGGTGACTTAGTATTTGTTTGAGAATTGTAATTGTGGAATGATTTGGGACAGGTAAAATGGCCTGTACACGTTCAATTGGCTGGGTTAATTACCCGAATTATCACCCTGTGAAAAAGTCATTTGCCGAAAAAATGTCCCAAGCTCATTTTGCAAAATATAGAGGTGTTTATGATGTATTGTGGAATCGATGTAAGTAAAGGAAAGTCTAATGTTTGCATCTTAGACAATAATAAATTAGTTGTTGAGGAATTTGAAATAAAGCACAATAAGGAAGGTTTTGCAGAGTTAGAAAACCATCTCAAGCCAGGAATTAAGATTGGCATGGAAACAACAGGCAACTACTGCAAAACGCTTTACAACTACCTCAAAAGCAAGTATGCTGTTTGTTATGTTGATAATGCTCAGATGAAGGTATTCTCAAAATTAAAGAATCCTGATAAGAAGAACGATAAAATAGATGCCAGGCTTATAGCTTTGTACTTAGCTTCTGATTTTAAGAGGATAGATGCTACAAGGATGAATGAGTTAAAGGATTTGTCAAGGCTTTATCAGAAGACTATAAAACAGCTTACGAGGTATAAGTTTATGTTTAAAGACCAGATAAACATAATATTTCCTGAGATGGATCAGGAATTTGAGCTGAGCACAGGAAAAACAATACAGTACCTTATGCTAAAGTATCCTGGTCCTGAATTGATTAAGGAATTATCTTATGATGAGATAGAGCAAGCGATGACAGAGAATCTTTCAAAGCACGGAAGCCTAACTTACAAAGACAAGACATTGAAGAAAATTAAGGAATTAGCACAGATTAGTGTTGGAATAAAGGATTATCCTACGACCTGTTTTCAGGAAACAGTCAAGATGCTGTTATTCCATCAGGAAGCAATCAACAATCTAAAGAAAAAGCTAGAAGAGAGCCTGAAAAAGACTCCTTATTATAAGGTGATTGATGAATTCGGCTACAATATCGTAAGCTTATCAACCATTGTTGGGGAAGTTGGTGATATTAGAAGGTTTCCAACTCACAAGCACTTCGCAAGTTATTGTGGGTTTGATATTAGTGAGAAGCAAAGTGGAAGCTACCAATCGCATAGCTGTTACATAACCAAGAGAGGTAACAGAATACTTAGGTGTGCTTTCTACAATTTGGTTCCTGTGCACTTAAGATACAAAACAGAACTAAGCAAATTCTTCTATCGATTAAGGGATGAAAAAGGAAAGCACGCAAAGAAGTGTATGATTGCAACAGCAAGAAAACTGGCCGTACAAACATATTATCATATGTTAAGATGTCATGAAACGAAAGATTTATATAGCAACTAGTAGTTTACATATGTAAATAGGTAGTTTACATAGATAAAATGGTTGTTTTAACAGATTTGGAAAGAGAATTGGTATTAAAGCTATTTAAGGATTTCTCAAAAGATTATAATCCGAGTAGCGTTGCAAAAGAAGTCAACAAAACCAGAATGGGAACATTCAAAGCCTTACAGTCACTTGAAGCCAAAGGGATTATGAAAGGACAAACATTAGGGAAAGCCAGATTCTACAAGTTAAACCTGGAAAGCCCATATGCCAGAAAAACAGCAGAACTCTTATTAATGGATGAGGCTAATCAGCATCAGAGATGGGTTGATGAGTTTAAAGAACTCTTTCAATACTTGAATATAGCGATCATTTTCGGCTCAATAATAAAAAACGAGAATAAAGCCCAAGATATCGATGTATTGTTGGTTTATCCTGAGAAGAACAATGCTTCAGTAAATGCTTTTATCAAGGAAAAAAACGAAATCCTTGTGAAGAAAATACATCCTGTTAAGCAGACAAATGAAGACTTGATAAAAAGCTTAAAGAAAAAGGACGAAGTAATGATTGATGCAATAAGAACAGGCGTAGTTTTGCATGGTTTTCAGGAATTCGTGGAGTTGATAGCAAATGTCAGAAGCCAATAATAAAGTGGAATGGTGCCTCAAGAAGGCCAAAAAAGAGCTAGAAGCCTCTACTAAACACAGAGGACTGGTTAAGGCAAAACCAAGCCTGGAAGAAGCCAAGAAACACATTGCCAAAGCAGAGCATAACTTCAAAGCAGCCCTAAGCTTTGAGAAAACAGGATTCTCAGACTGGTCTGTAAGCGCAACATTCTACACGATCTATCATTGTCTATTGGCCATCATTATAAAATCTGGTTATGAATCAAGAAACCAGGAATGCACAATAGCACTCATAGAATGCCTTAGAGAAGAAGGAAAAATAAACTTAAGCCAAGAAATAATTGAAGCTCTCAAAGCTGTTGATACTGAAGAAAGGCATGAAACAAACGTGATTTCTCTCAGAGAGAATTTCCAATATGGAACAGCAACAAGCATAGAAGACAAAAAGCTGGAAGAACTAAAAAAGCTTTGCAGAAAAGCAATAGACGAAACCAAGAAAATAATCTACAAATAAATTCTCACATAGCTATTTGAGTTAGCGAAAGCTCTCAAAAAAACTGTGTTTTGTCGTCGGTATACGATGACAAGATATATAAATCCGGGACGACATGACCATCAGTCACAAGGGCAGAATTATGGCTCTCAATGGTAGTGGCTGACTGGCTGGTTATAATGATTGAGGGCTCGGCAGGCAGGCTTATTTTTCTGTAATCATAGAATGGCTTGGAGAGTATCTATACCGCCCACTTGAAAAAGCGTGCCTTTCTAATAGTTTACATCGATTAATTATTTAAACCAGCGCCTCTTACTATGCTCTTGTGAAAAGCATTGACGACTCAATCAAGGATTGGCAGCCTGACAATAAGTTCCTGGACGCAGTAGCAGACCACTGGGTTGATGACCACATAAAATATGTTCCTGGATTGATTATTCCCGGACTGACTTTCTACCCGAATGACCAAGCCAAGAGCCTTGGCCTTAAATTCCCAGGGCCAGAAGCTGAAGTGCCAGTCGCCAGAGCCCTTGAACTCATCAAGAAAAAAGACCCTTTCTTTGCAAAGCCAGTCTACAATTATTTGGTCGAGCTCTACTTCATAGACTACAAAGAAGGAAGATTTAAATAGTTGTTTTCTAATTGCATACCTTTTAAGGAGGATTGATGATTATGTTTGGGAGCGGACCTAGTGGAAAAATACATAACGAGCTATTAAAGGCAATTAATAAGTTAAATGCAGCGCAGATCACCTTGAAGAAAGGAAGCGATCCTTACAAGATAAACCAAGAAGTAATTGACATACTTGCCAAAATCATGCTTCTGGATGACAAAATCAATCGCCTAATAATCGATAACGTCTGATTTCTTATTTCACCTTAAGCACATACATGCCATCAGGCGAATTAATCAGCACCTTATCGCGCAGCCTCATTGAATTGTTCGGCAGGTCATAATCATGTTTAGGAGGGGCTGGCTTTATCTTCTTGAAAATGTAGTGAACTCCCTTATACCCACCGTGCCCCTCATTATCACCAGGAAGCGGGAGCCCTATATATTTATCTCCCACTTTAAGCTCTCCAAAAGCCAACACTTCAAAGAATTCTGGCGGCAGGCCCATGAATTCATCCTTAAGGCTTCTCTCCAACCCTGATTCTGCCATAAAGATTCACCTCTGACAAGTCCATATTAAGAGAAAACTTATCTTAATTATAAACTTAACGCCTAACTATCCTTACTCGCCCTTGCTTTTTTGGTAAATTATTTATAACACATAAGCAACATCCTTGTCCATGGCGATTCGCAGGCACAAGAAAAAGCCTTTGCAGGAGCGAAGGCTGGCCCTGGACAGGATTGAGCAGCTCTTCAGAGAGGCTGAGAAGGTTTTCAAGGAGAACCCGGAGCTGAGCAACAGGTATGTGGAGCACGCCAGGAAGATTGCCATGAAGTCCAAGGTGAGGATTCGCAGCGAGCTAAAGAAACGTTTTTGCAAGCACTGCTATTCATACATCAAGCCAGGGATTAACTGCAGGGTAAGGCTCACCAAGAAGCACCTCACTTATTATTGCCTTGGCTGCAAGAGATTAATGAGGTTTCCTTACAAGAAATAAAGATTTGGCTTACAGCTTCTTCTCATAATAATACAGCGTTTTTCCTTTATTAAATCCGTGCTTCTCTGACCAGCTCTGCATCTTCTCATTGGTGGCCAGCACAAGGTAATTAATGCATTTCAGCTTGAGCTTTTTGCAGTAAGCCTCATATTCCTTATAGAGCTTTGAGCCCACGCCTTGCCGCCTAAACTCAGGCACAATGGCTATGTTGGACAGGAAAGAATACCCTTGCTTCTCCCAAAGCTCTGCCATGATAAAGCCTGCTACACGTTTCTTCTCCTCTGCAACCAGTGTAAGCAGGCTCTTTGAGGTTAGGAAGCTCCTGACCCATTCAGGCGTATAGAGATTATCTTCTTCTGCTGCATGGAGTTCAGGAGTGTCTCTAAGTAAATTGTAAAGCGCCTTTGCATCTGATAGCCTTCCTTTGCGTATTCTCATGGTATCCAAGGCAGAGCTGTGCTGAATTTATATATTTATCCCGGAACAGAAAGAGTTTTATAACTACTTCTAAGTAACTACAAAACCGAAATCTTTATAAATAGCCAAAGCTCCATCTCCATTCCGAATAATTCAATTCAACCAAGGGGGATGATACCAATGGAATTAGACCAAATGATTGAGTTCCAAAAGATAAAGCTAAGCAGGGAAATAGAAGGATTTCTATCAACGATAGAAGAGAAATAAGAAAAGAAAATGAAAGACTTCCTAAGAAAGATCACAGCGCTAAGCCAAACCATAGAAGCATTAATCATACCTGTTTGGCTAGCAAATGCCCAGCTCAGGCACCTTCCGCAGGCTCAAAGCGCAGGAATCGAATATCGTGTTGGCAAAGAAGAGCAAAAGAATAGCGAAGTAGCTACCTACTTCCCGCTCTACTATGACCAGCTGACAAACTCTCCTAAGATATTTCCACTCAATGCCAGCAACGTGTACCGATTAAAGATAATGAAAGGCGATTCTGTCTACAAATGGGCTACAAACGAGAGCTGGCCTGAAGAGCCGCCGCAATCAGACAGCCTAATAGGTCTAATACACACAGCGCTCAACGGAAGAAAAGCTAACGTCAACAATTTGCCAGATAACAAAGACCTCTTATTCCTGGACATGGACAGGGACGGCCTGGTGATGGGGAGGAAAGGGGCGAGAGTCCCTGTTGAAGAGGCATTAAGCATCATCCGCAAGAATGTTTACAGCGAAGGTGGAAAATAATGATAAACGAGGAAGAAGACGAGGAAATCCTGGACGAGATAAGGAAAGATGATGAGGAAGGGGATTTCAAGAGCGTCATAAACAAGAAGAAGATAAGCAAATGGGAGCTTGAGAAAGCCATGATTGGCGAGTCAGGCGAGATATAAAATGGCCAAGGAGATGCATTTGTCAGGTAAAGGGCTGGACAGCATCGTTCGGAATAAAAGCAGGCCATACATTTCAGTAATAATTCCTGCGCATAACGAGGAAAGATACATCTTCAAAACACTGGATTCTATCCTTAATCAGGATTATGATAATTATGATATCATTGTAGCATGCGACTCATGCACAGACCGCACTGCTGATGTTGCCAGAGCCTATCCAAATGTCACAGTAATAGAAGGGACTTATGGCAATGCAGCCTCTGCCAGGAATGCTGGTGCAGAAATAGCCAAAGGCGAGGTTTTTGCATTCATAGATGCAGACACTTTTGCAATGCCAGACTATCTAAGAAAGGTGTGCGAAGCCACACACCAAGGATTCACCCACGGCGGAGTAAAATACAAAACCGAAAGCAAAAACATCATAGGAATGATTGAAAGGGCATCATTCAACAAGGATATGGAGAAAACCAGGACTTTCGGAGGCATCTGCTATGTCATAAGAGCCCTGTTCGAAGAAGCAGAAGGCTTTAACGAGAGCCTTGACAAATGGGAGGACACTGCGCTTAGCGAGGAGCTAAGAGAGAAAGGCAGGTACAAGTTCATCAAGGAGACTTATGTAATCCCTTCTCAGAGAAAGCACAAAACTCATAATTTTGGCTACATAAAATCCTTTATTCAAGCCCAAATCAACGGCACAAAGTATTTTTTTACAAAGCTATTCAAAGGCAAGAGCTATCTTTTTGAAAACCAGCCTCATGATGAGCAAAAGAAATAAAAAGGCTTGTCTTTCTCTATCTTCTAAATGAAGGAAATAGCCCGTGGAGCAGAAGCAGTCATCTATGAAGACAAGAATACGATAATAAAGGACAGGCTGAGAAAGAGCTATCGCATCAAGGAGCTTGACGACGAGCTGAGAAGGCAGAGGACCAGGAGAGAAGCCAGCCTGCTAGGAAAAATACCCGTGCCCCACCCGAAGCTTATCCATTCTGACGGCAAAGAAAAGATTGTCATGGAAAAGATTGAGGGCGAAAAACTAAGAGAGGTGCTTGACCAGAAGCCTGAGTTAGCAAAAATAGTTGGCGAGATGGTTGCAGAGCTTCACAATCATAATATCATCCACGGAGACTTGACAACCAGTAACATGATTCTGACAAACGCAAAGTTTGTCAGCTCAGAAAATCAGAAAGATTTTCTGTTGCTGAATCCTAAAGGTGAGATTGTTTTCATTGACTTCGGGTTGAGCTTTCATTCTGACAAGGTAGAAGATAAGGCAGTTGACATCCACCTCTTCAAGCAGGCGCTGAACAGCAAGCACTTCAAGGTCTATGACAAGGCGCTCAGGGAATTCCACCTGGGCTACAAGAAAGCCCAGCATCACGATGCTATAATGCAAAGGCTGAAGCAAGTCGAGCTAAGAGGGAGGTATAAGCACTGATGAAAAAACAAGTCATAATACTCATACTTTTGATGGTGCTCAGCTGTTCCTTAGCCAGCGCAAAAACCTATCATATAACCCTCTTGACAATAGGCGAGGCTGGCGAGGGCACCTTTGGAGGCACTGCTAATGCTTACCTTGATGTCAAATACGGCAATGGCAGGATATTCCTGGACTCGTTCCCGCTTACCAAGCTTGACACCCAGATAAGCACCAGGTATGCTAACGAGATAGCCTGCGACTACCTGAACAGGGACTGCTCTCACTATGATTTCTACTACACCATAAGGGCAGACTCTACTATTGTCGGGGGACCGAGTGCCAGTGCCTCATTGACAGTGCTCACCATTGCAGCGCTCCAAGGGCTGAAGCTGAGGAATGACACTGTGATGACAGGCACTATCAATTCTGGCGGCAGCATCGGTCCTGTAGGCGGCATTGTGAAAAAGGCAATGGCTGCCCAGGAAAACGGGTTCAAGCGCGTCCTGGTCCCGGTCTTCTCGTTTGAGCTTGACGAGGTAAGCAATGAAACCAGCGACATGAATGAGACTAATCAAACCATAACGATTGTAAATCAAACAAGAAATAATGAAAACGCCTCAATAAGCAAAAGCAATGAAAGCAACATTACCAATGCAACAAAAAAAGAGCTCACGCTCGAGGAAGCCAACCTCACAATTGAAGTGATAAGAATCAGCAACATCGAGGAAGCGCTCGCCTACTTCACTAACACCACTGTTAAGCAGACTGATGAAGAAATCCAAGTCCCAGATGAATATACGAGCATCATGAAAAGCGTTTCAGAGTCTTTGTGCAACAGAGCATTTGAATTGAACAAAAGAGTCAAGCTAGTGAACGAGAGCGAGATTAACAAGTCAAGCGAATTCCTAACAGGCATTAACAAGACAATGCAAGCCCAGGACTATTATTCAACAGCAAGCTATTGCTTCAGCCTCGCTGTCCTCCTGAGAAAAGCCAACCTGAAAGAGGTTGAAAAGGCCAATCCTTATCAGATAAAAGAAATACACAGGCTAACCAAGAAGGCTGTTGAGGAGTTTGACAAGAGCCTGGAAAAAGTTAACATCACCACATTATCCGAGCTAGAGACATACATTATTGTGAAGGAACGGCTCCTGGAAGCAGAGAGCAGCCTGATGAAGATGGAGAACAACATCTCATCAGATGAGCTCGCCTATGCCCTTGAGCGCTATTACAGCGGGGTATACTGGTCAAATTTCTTCAAGCTAAAAGGGCAGAGGATGCAGCTGGACAAGGAATACCTGAAACGCGCCTGCTACAAAAAGCTCTCAGAAGCAGACGAGAGGAATAATTATGCAGGGCTGTACATCCCCATGGAGCTGCAGGGAGCAAAGGAAACCATGGTCCATGCTTATGCATTTGCAGCCCAGGAAAACTATAAGATGTGCCTTTTCAAGGCGAGTTTTGCAAAGGCAGAATCCAACCTCTTGCTATCAACCCTGGCAATAAGGAAGAACCAGGTGGATGAGCTGGCAGAGGAGAAGCTCAAGGCTGCGAAAAAGGTCATAGTGAAGGAGCAAAGCAGAGGAATATTCCCCATAATGGGCTACAGCTACTATGAGTATGCTAATTCTCTGAAGGAGAACAATGACGCGCTCTCAGGGCTCATCTTCTCAGAATATGCTCTTGAGCTCAGCAACATAGAGATCTATTTCCCTAAGAAAGGGTTTGAGCTGCCTGGCTGGCTGCAATTGTTCAGGATCAACCAGGCACTGGTGTTATTTTTTGCCTCGGCTCTGTTATTTGGAATTGGGATTGGAATCGCCATAGGCACGAGAATTAGAATTCACCCAACAAAAAAGAGAAGGAAAAAATAAGGCCTTTGCCGAGCATAGCTATTTCTGGCGCTGTTAAACCCAAAGAAGACCTCAGTACGAGGTCTTCCCGGGAAAAAGAGGTGAGCAAAAAACTCAGTATAGACTTCCACTCACATTTATCGACGAATAATCCACCCTTCTTTTTTCTTCACTCCGGAATAGATAAACTATTATTTAAATGTTTCGGTGTATAACCATTACGAAATGGTGACAAAAACAATGGCTTTTTAAAACCGGAAACCTTCCGATAAAAAAGCATAGCATTTTATTAATCCAACACAAAATATCAGGTGCATGGACTTGAAAAAACTCATCGTGACAATGAGCCTGGTCGCACTGCTCTCAGGAGGGCTGTTCTACACTGGCTGCAAGCCAAAGCCAACCTCCATTCCGCAGGAGAACGGCACAATAGAAGTTTTGTTCTCAAAAACAGATGACTGCCAGGCAAGGCTGGAGCAGGTAATAGGTAATTCCAGCAGGGTAAAGGCAGCGCTCTATGACCTTGACGTCCCCACGCTAGTCAGCCTGCTGAAAAGCAAAAGCGCTGAAGTGCTGATTGACGAGGACAACTACGCTGACTACGGCACAAGAATCAGCGGCACAGGCCTGATGCACAACAAGTTCTGGATAGCATACGACTCAAGCGGGAAAGATTATGTTGTCACCGGCTCCATGAACCCTACACAGAACGACATAAAGAAAAACGATAACAACCTCGTCATAATCAGCTCCAAATACCTTGAGAAGAACTATGAGAACGAGTTCAATGAGCTGAAAAACAATGAGCAGGACAAACCCACGCTTTATCAGAAGATTATCTTCAACAACCACCTGCTTGAGAACTACTTCTGCCCGGACGACAACTGCGAGGAAAAAGTGCTGAAAGCATTGCAAAACGCAAAAAAGAGCATTTACTTCATGACCTTCAGCTTCACATCAGAGCCTCTTGGAAATCATATCATATCAAGAAAAGGTGAGCTGGACATCAAAGGAGTATTTGATGAGAGCCAGATAAAAAGCCAGGTCCAGTACACAGAATACTACAAGATGCTCAACAAAAGCATGAATGTCAGGATGGACGGCAATCCCTACAAGCTGCACCACAAAGTGTTCATAATCGACAATGAAACCGTAGTCCTGGGTAGCTACAATCCCACAAGCTCAGGCACTGAGCGGAATGATGAGAACATACTCATAATCCACGACCCTGACATCACAGCCAAGTACCTCAAGGAGCTGGACAGGGTGTGGCAACAAGCAAAGCAGTAAAACAATGCAGGGCGTGAGATAAAGGTTTAAATAAAGCCTTGACTTTCCTTTCATAAAATGAAATCATGTGACGCAAAAATAAGAAAAATCAAAGAGGACATGCGAAAAGCCAATGAGGCGGCTGCAGATAAAGAGCTTGAAAGAAGACTGAGGCCAGACTCTGTAACCCAGGCCATTATCAGCCACCTGCAGAACCACGGCTCGGCCACAGTAGAAGAGATTGTCGCATCCTCACCCGTCGCCCACCTTATAGAAGAAAGAGTAGAAACCCTCTACAATCAAGGGCGCCTGAAAAAGCGTGGCGGCCATTATGTCATGGCGCCTGAAAAACAAAGATATAAGTAAGTTACGATTAAACTTTCTCGAGCTCGTATTCACCGCTGCCGAGCCCTAGCTTCTCTGCCTCTTGTATCTGAAGGTAAGGATCGTGGTGATGCGCGTCCAGAAAAACATTCTTGCCTTCCTGGTTAATCACCGCATCAGTGCTAGCCATCTCAACAGACACAATATCTTTGCTTAGGAAAATGCCAACGTCCTTTGCAATCGGCTTCCCAGGATTGTTAAAGCAGTCGCAGTTCTCAGTGATGTTCCTTACATCATTCACATAATAGACTGGCTTCTTCTCCACGGTTTTGAGCACAGCGCTTGCTGCCTCTGTTAGGAGGATATCAAAAGTCAAATCGCTCGTCAATGCGCTGTTAGGGCAATTATACACGCAATTAGTGCAGCTCCAGCACTGCTTCTCATTAATAATGCACTTATCCTCTATCTTTATCGCCCCTGAAGGGCAGACTTCCTCGCACAGGCTGCATGCAGTGCAGTACTCATCATTCAGGACAGGCACTGCCATCCCGTGCTCGTCAGCCTTTGACTTGGGAGAAACACAGCCCATGGCAAGGTTCTTGATAGCTCCTCCAATTCCAGAGCAGCCATGCCCCTTGAAATGAGTCAGGACAATGAAAGCATCAGCAGTAACCAAGCACTTAGCTACTTCCACGTTCATGTGCTTAGTCCTGACAGGGACATACTCGTCGCAAACCATCACAGGGCAGCCCATCTTCTCTTTTGAAAAGCCATGCTCAGCAGCCAGCGCCTCATAACCTTCCTTGGTGTGCCTTGGCCCCTGGTACTTCACAGGCGTGTCGAACAGGAAAGGCTTACATCCAAGCTTCAAAAGCACGCTGACTGTCCGCCGAGTAAGCTCTGGGCTGAACATTCCCTTAGCCTCGCCCATGTGCAGCTTGACAGCGACACTCATACCTCTCTTGAGGCTCTCCATCATCTCCTTCTCCAGTAATTGCTCGTACTGGACTGACTTCGCGTCCTTCACAAGATAGACTTTGCTCATAATCTTCCAACCCAATCCAAGAATATTTTTTTTATCTCAGCCAAATGCTTTTTCTCCTTAAAGGTATGCTCTGCTCCATTTATAATATGAAGCTCCTTTTTTCCAGGCAACTTGTCAAATAGTATCTTCTGATGCTCGAAAGGTGTCGTGTTATCTTTTTCGCCAACAATAAGCAGAACCGGCATTTTCAGTTCATCAACTTTTGTTAACAAGTTATATTTTAACCTATCTTCCATATGCGACCATTTTAATTTTTTCACAACTCCTGATTTTGAGCCACTATCTTTAATCAACCACCCAGTACGCTTCCATTGAATCATTTCATTTTTGTACTCTTCAGTTTCAGTGCTTAGTTTACCAGATACAACAGTTGAAATTGGCGCAAGAGCTTTTACCTCATTTGGGTGATTCTCAGCATAAAGCGCAGTACAAATGCCTCCAAGGCTGTGTCCTGCAAGGCAGAAAGGCTCCTGATACCAGTTCTGTTTTTTAGCCCAATTAATAACATCATCTAAGTCCTCGTAATAATTAGTAGTTGTCGCATCCTCATACTTTCCATCACTTTCTCCTATTGTATTAGTCGTGTCAAACCTAATAACAGAATAACCTTTTTCTCTGAAGGCATCAGAAAATGTCTGCACATGAGGCTGCTCTTTAAAACCTCCAAGGCCGTGCATAACAAAAGCCAACCCTTTCTGGTTTTTAACTAATTCAAGCAATACAACTATTCTCATTCCTTTTCTATTGATAATCGCAGTTTTCATTTTCTAGAAGAGAGATGAATGTGGTATTTATAAAAATTATCAAATTGTTTTTTGCAAAACAGTAACCTTTAAAAACCCCTTGCTCTTCCTCAAAAAAAGAATAATTTTGTGAGGTGTTATCATGACTGTGATTGGATTCAGCTTTACCAAGATGAATGTGGAGAAGAACAACCCTGTGAAGGGCAAGGTCAGCATTAACAACAATGTCGGCATCAAGAATGTTGAGGAGACCAAGCTGAGCATTAATTCTGACAAGAAGACTCTCAAGCTGGACTTCGAGTTCTCATCTGTTTATGAGCCTGACATCGGAAAAATCCTCATCGAGGGAGAAGTAATCTACCTGCTGGACAAGGACAAGGCTGATGATGCTGTGAAGAACTGGAAGAAGAACAAGAAGATTGAGAAGGACATGATGACCAATGTGCTTAACAACGTGCTCATGAAATGCAACATACAGGCGCTCATCCTCAGCAAGGACATGAACCTTCCGCCACCCATACCACTTCCAAAGGTGGGCGACAAGAAGGAGGAATAAAATTTTTTAATTCTTTTAGCAAGATTTATAATTTCTTTCTTTTTTCCTTTCTCTTATCATGTACGACCCGACCAAGCCATATAAGAAGCAGATTCTGGAGATTGCAGGGCTAACCTATAATTCACCCTATGCCAAAGCCAAGAAAGGCGTGTATACCCAAGTTAAAAAGAAGTTTCCTTACATGTTCTACCCGGACATAAGCCATCCTGACGGCATAGGCACTAAAGGGATTTATCATTGGCAACATAAGACTTTCAGGAATGCTGCCTTGGATGCCCTCGCGATGAATCTCAATGATATCATCCTGGAGAGAGCCACGCCCTATAAGTTAGATGACACGATAAAGATACCTGAAGATGACCACAGAGCCATAATTGAAATTGTTGAGACTATTAGTGAGGAGTGCACCAAGAGAGGGATAATCCTTAGCGGCGGAGAAACTTCAATCCATAACAACTCTAATGAAGTGGACATAATCATTGATGTGACTGGCTTTGTCAGAAAGCCCAAGCCAAACCAATTCAAGATTGGTGATGTTTTGATAGGCATCGCAAGCAGTGGCTTGCATTCAAACGGCTTCACCAAGGTCCGCGAGGTTTTTGGCGATGAATTCCGGCCGGAATTCGTGGAGCCTACAAGGATCTACCTTGACGACGTTTTAAGGCTTGAGAGGAAATATGACATTCACGGCATGATGCACATCACTGGCGGGGCTTTTACCAAGCTCAAGGACATACTCAAAGGGGCAGATGCTCACATTTATAATGGGCACATGCTAGAGCCGCAGCCCATCTTCCACGAGTTGAACAAGCGCGGAGTTAGCGACGAAGAAATGTACCGGACTTTTAACTGCGGGATCGGCTTTGTTCTCGGTGTTCCTAAGAAGCAAGCTGACAATCTCATTGACGATATTAGCATTGCATTTGACGAGGCTGATATTATCGGAGAAGTGATGCCGGGCAATGGCAAGGTTAGTATTGACTCTATGTTCAGCGAGAGAAGAGTAGAATATTAAGAGAGTTGAAAAAGTTCTTAGTCAACCTCTTCTTCTTCGTCGCTTGTCCCTGAATCGTCTTCATCAGAATCAAGCTCATACCTCTTGGTATGAGAATAATCACTGAATAATGTCTTGGGTTCTGGCACTTTTACATAAGGAAAGGCTGTTTATATATTAAAAGTTAACGAAAAACCGAAAATTTTACGAGAAAATAAGCAAAACCTATTTAAAATCAACAACCTCGCTTGAGTGAAGAGGTTGTTGGTGACGAAAAAAGCATAAGGCGAGGTTGTGATGCTCAAAGACAAAAGTCTTTGGCACTCAAAAGCAAAGCTTTTGCTGGTGCAAAAAAGAAGACCCGCTCATTATAAATTATGAGGTATGCTTTTTTGTCAACCATGAACTTTCGAGAAGTGTTATGACAGAGCAGGAATGCAAGGAAGAAAAGAAGAAGATAGACTTCAAGTACAATATGAAGCTCTATTTGGGAATGTTGAAGAATTACAAGCTAGTCATAGCCATATTCCTATTCCTGACCTTCTTGCTAGAGGCGACAAGGATAGTCAATGATTTCATGTTCAAAGTCATAGTGGACAAAGGCAATGAGTTTCTTAACAAGACCATAACAGCCAATGCATACATCCAGCTATTGATGATACTCGCAGGCATCTTCATTGTAAACATAATCATAAAAGCAGTTGCGAAATGGTTCCACATACATACCATTAACAGGTTCGAAGGCAACCTAATCCTGGACTTGAAGAAGAAATTCTTCGAGCACCTCCTTCACCTCTCGCATAATTTCCACACCTCGCACAGGACGGGCTCACTAATCAGCAGGCTCATCAGGGGAGGAAGCGCCATTGAGAGGATGACTGACGTGTTTGCCTTCAACTTTTTCCCGCTGTTGTTCCAGCTGGTAATTGTGGGCGGCGCCTTGCTATACTTTGATGCCTTGTCAGCAATAATAGCCACAGGCATGGTTGCTCTTTTCATAATCTACAGCCTGATAATCAACCACATACAGCAATCATCAACCCTTAGGTTGAATGACGCAGAGGACTCTGAGAAAGCCAACATAAGCGACATCTTCACCAACATCGACTCAATCAAGTACTTTGGGAAAGAAGTGAACATCAAGAAGAAATACCTGGACGTGGCTGAAACCACCAGGAAAGCACTGATAAAGAACTGGGACTATTACAGGGCCCTGGACGCAGGCCAGAGCATAATCATAGGCGCCGGGACCTTTTTCATAATCTACTTCCCAATCACCAGGTTCCTCAATGGCGAGATAACCACTGGCACGCTCATCTTCATATACACAGCCTTCAGCAACCTGTTCGGCAACCTCTGGGGCTTTGTGCACGGCATAAAGAATTTCTACAGGGCAATGGGGGAGTTCGAGTCATTATTCCAGTACTACAAGATAGAGCAGGAAGTGAAGGACGCACCCAATGCAAAGGAGCTAAAAGTAAATGAAGGCATAATTGAATTCAACAATGTCTCCTTCAGCTACAAGAAGAGAAAAGTATTGGACGGGTTCAGCCTCAAGATTCCGAGGAACAAAAAAATAGCGCTCGTAGGGCCTTCAGGAGCAGGCAAGTCCACAGTCATAAAAATGCTTTACAGGCTATACGATGTTAATGAGGGAAAAATACTCGTAGACGGCAAGAGCATAAAAGGCTTCAAGCAGGAATCCCTGCGCTCAGAGATGAGCATTGTGCCGCAGGAATGCGTATTATTTGACGAAACAATCTACAACAACATAGCCTTCTCAAACCCGGGCGCTACGCGAAGCGAGATAATGCAAGCCATGAAGTTCGCCCAGCTAGACAGGGTTGTAGAAACCTTCCCAGCCAAGGAAAACACAATCGTGGGCGAGAGAGGAGTGAAGCTGTCTGGTGGAGAGAAGCAGAGAGTATCAATAGCCCGGGCAATACTTGCAAACAAGAAAGTGCTGGTGCTTGACGAAGCAACATCATCCCTGGACTCAGAGACAGAGCACGAGATACAGGCAGCGCTCAAAGAATTGATGAGAGGCAGGACATCAATCATAATAGCTCATAGATTATCAACAATAATGAGCGCTGACATGATAATAGTGATGGACAAAGGCAGGATCATCCAGAAAGGCACTCACAAGGAGCTCATCAAGAAGGACGGGCTGTACAAGAAGCTGTGGAACTTACAAAAGGGCGGATACATAAAATAAAAAATAAGCCCTTTTGAGGTTCAAAACGCTTTACGTTTTGTAACCTGCAGAAAGGCGGATATATTAGGTGATTCTGATAGCCCTCAGCTTCTCATTTCTTGCACAAAGCTTATAAATAGGGGACATAAACCTCACCTAAACGCGCAAAAAAACAATAAATAGGAATAAAAACAAACAAAAAACAACAAAAATAAAACAAACAATAAAATACGAGGCTTATAAGAAAAAGCAAAAGTAATAAGTAAGAGCGCGCGATAATATTAACAATTAAAAAATAATATTAAGAAATTACACCATTACTTTACCTTCAGAAAACCAAAAAAGTTTTTCTGCAACCGCAAACATTGTGTTTGCTTGCTTTTTCTTAGATGAAATAAAATGGAACAGTTTAGAAAACTGGGAATTATAGAACCCGTAATAAGAGTAATAGAAGAAGAGAGATTTGAAGAACCGACAGAGATACAGGAAAAAACAATTCCGCAAGTAATCGCAGGAAAGGACGTGATTGCACAGTCAGCCACAGGCTCTGGGAAGACCTTGGTTTTCGGCGCAGACATAATCCAGCATTGTGAAAGAGGGAGAGGCATACAAGCGTTAGTAGTTACTCCCACGAGGGAGCTGGCAGAGCAGAACACAAGAGCATTGAACATTTTCTCAAAGTACAAGCCGTTAACAATAATCTCAGTCTATGGCGGGGTCGGAATCAACAAGCAAATCGAGGAGCTCAGAGTGGCAGATGTGGTAGTGGGAACTCCAGGCAGGTTGCTGGACCACGTTGGCAGAGGCACCATCAACTTGCATCACATCAAGATTCTTGTGCTTGACGAAGCTGACAGGATGCTTGACATGGGCTTCATAGATGATGTGCAGAAGATAATAAGGCAATGCCCTGCAAGAAGGCAGACGCTTTTGTTCTCAGCCACCATTTATGAGGAAATAGTGCATCTTGCAAGAAGATACATGAACTCACCCATAAAGCTGACTGCAGAATCATATGTAGACCCGTCAAAACTAAAACAGGTTTACTACGATGTGCCTGACAAGATGAAATTCTCCCTGCTAGTCCACCTGCTCAAAAATGAGAAGGCCGGGCTTGTCATGGTATTCTGCAACACCAGGAGCAACACAGACTTTGTTGCCAAGAACCTGAAGCGCCTAGGCATCGATTCAATGGCCATCCACGGAGGATTCTCCCAGGCAAGGAGAAACAGGACCATGGACCAGTTCAATAGCGAGAGCGTTTATGTCCTTGTATGCACAGACGTAGCTGCGCGAGGCCTTGACATCAAGGGCGTGTCCCATGTCTATAACTATGACATCCCCAAGAGCAGCAAGGATTACATCCACAGGGTTGGAAGGACTGCAAGGGCTGGCCAGGAAGGCAAAGCCATAAACATACTCGCAAGCAGGGACCATGATAATTTCAGGAGTGTGCAGAGCGACAGCTCACTTGACATAAAGAAGGAAGCTCTTCCTGAATTTGAGGTGGTACCGATAGCCTGGAAGCAGCCCGGGCGAGGCTTCAGAGGGCCAAGGCGCGGAGCAGACGGAACAGGCAGAGGTTCGCCCTCTGGCAGGCCAGGCCCAAGGAGAGGCGAATTCAGGCATCGGCAAGGGCATTATGGCATGAGAAATCGCGAGAATAGGTGAAGATTTACAACCCAAAACTATATAAACTGCCCAGATTTAACCACTCCGATATGCCAAAGCCAGAACTTAAGCTAAGGGTTGCTGAAGCGACACAAGAAGACATAAATAAAGGGATTGTAAGAATAGGCACTGGTTTCTTAAAACAAATTGATGTCAGGCCGGGGAACATAGTAGAAATAGAAGGAGAAAGAAAAACAGTTGCATTGGTTGACCGTGCTGCTCCAGGGGACATGGATTTCAAAATCATTAAAATGGACCCTCTCATCAGAAGGAATGCTAAAACTACAATAACAGACATTGTCAAAGTAAGGAAAGCTGATGTAAGCGAAGCCAAGAAAGTGATGATTGCACCAGCAAGGGAAGGCCCGATGATAAGAGCAAGCCCTGACTTCTTCAAGAAAGCGCTCCTGGGAAGGCCTGTTATGAAAGGAGACCTTGTATCTCTGGGAGGAGGCATGAGGCGAAGAACTGCAATGCCAAGCCGCCCCTTCATTGACGAGATGTTCAGCATGCTCAACGAGACAACGAACACCATGGGATTTGGCCTTGGAGACATCAAGTTCATAGTTATCAGCTGCGAGCCAAAACAAGCAGTCCTCATAACAGAAAACACAGAAGTCATCTTCAACCCAGAGGCGGTTGAGATAAAAGATGAAAAGCCACTCGATGTGACCTACGAAGACATAGGCGGGCTTGATGAAGAGCTCAAGAAAGTCAGGGAGATGATAGAGCTCCCATTAAAGCGCCCTGAAATATTCGAGAGGCTGGGCATTGACGCGCCAAAAGGAGTGCTGCTGCACGGCCCACCAGGAACAGGAAAGACCTTGCTGGCAAAAGCAGTAGCCAATGAGACCAACGCCAACTTCATACTCATCAATGGACCTGAAATAATGAGCAAGTACTACGGCCAGTCAGAAGAAAACCTGAGGAAGAAATTCGAAGAAGCAGAGAAGACTGCGCCATCTATCATATTCATCGACGAGATAGACGCCATAGCGCCCAAGAGAGAGGAAAGCAAGGGAGAAGTGGAGAGGCGAGTGGTAGCCCAGCTCCTCGCAATAATGGACGGCCTCCAAGCCAGAGGAAAAGTCATAGTCATAGCAGCCACTAACATACCCAATGTTCTTGACCCAGCACTGCGAAGGCCGGGAAGATTCGACAGAGAGATAGAGATCGGAGTGCCTAACGAAACTGGCAGGCTAACAATCCTAAAGATTCACACAAGGAACATGCCCTTGGACAAGACAGTTGACTTACAAAGCCTAGCAGCAATCACGCATGGCTTTGTCGGAGCTGATGTAGCATCACTTGCAAGAGAAGCAGCCATGATAGTCCTGAGGCGCGTTATCGGAGACACACACCTGAAAGAAGGAGAGCCGATTCCTCCGGAAATCCTGGAAAAGCTCATCCTCAGCCAGGCTGATTTCAAGGAAGCACTCAAGACAGTGAGGCCTAGCGCCCTCAGAGAAGTATTGATTGAGATACCCAATGTCAAGTGGAACGATATTGGCGGATTAGAAGGTGTAAAGCAAGAGCTCATAGAAGCTGTTGAGTGGCCTCTCAAGTTCAAGAACGATTTCAAGAGAATGGGAGTCAAGCCGCCCAAAGGGGTCCTGCTCTACGGAGCGCCAGGAACAGGCAAGACCATGCTGGCAAAAGCAGTGGCTAATGAATCAGCAGCCAACTTCATCCTTGTGAAAGGGCCGGAGATGCTGAGCAAATGGGTAGGTGAAAGTGAGAAAGCAGTGCGTGAAGTTTTCAAGAAGGCAAGGCAGACCAGCCCGACCATCATATTCTTCGACGAGATTGATTCCATAGCGCCCAGAAGAGGCCTGGGTGGAGGAGACGACAGCCATGTGGCAGAGAGAGTGGTCAACCAATTGCTCACAGAAATGGACGGCCTGCAAGAATTGAACGACATCATAATAATCGGCGCTACAAACAGGCCAGACATCCTGGACACCGCACTCCTAAGGCCGGGAAGATTTGACAGGATAATACTTGTTCCTGTGCCTGACACCAAAACCAGGAAAGAAATCTTCAAGGTGCACACCAAAGGAATGCCTCTTGACAAGGAAATTGATATTAACCAGCTCATCGACAAAGCAGACGGCTATGTTGGAGCAGACATTGAGAGCGTGTGCAGGGAAGCAGCCATCTTCGCGCTCAGGGAAGACATGAAAGCCAAGACCATCAAGCTCAAACACTTTGAGAAAGCCTTTGATAAAGTCAAGCCATCAGCAACCAAGGAAGTGGCAGATGCATACGAAGAATTGGCGAATATGTTCCGCGCAGCCCGTGGCAAAGAGATGAAAGACCAGCGTCCTTCGTACTATGGTTAGACGCTGGGCTGTTAGAAAACTAAAGGTTTTCTCCCAGACCAAAGGCCGAGCTATTACGGGTAAACCGGCAAGCTCACCCAAAAACTTCTTGTTCATTTAAACAACATACAATGCAATCATTAATACTCTCCTAAAATCCTGAGAATATTTTTAAATAAAGCTCCATTCTGAACTTATATTTGGGGGTATATTTAATGGTAGAACCTGTAAAAGATTCAGAGCTGATTGTTGTTGATGGAAAAATATATCATCTCGGATTAAGGCCAGACCAGCTTGCAAGAAATATTTTTGTTGTTGGAGACCCTGCAAGAGCAGACAAGGTCGCAGCTCATTTTGATTCTGTTGAGCACAGGGCAAGTAATCGGGAATATGTTATCCGAACAGGCATCTTTAGGGGAATGCCGCTTACAGTTATTGCGACGGGAATCGGAGCAGATAATAATGAAATTGCCCTGGTTGAAGCATTTGGGTTAAATGAATTCGATCTTAAAACGAAATTGAGAAAAGAAAGAGCAGAGCCATTAACTATTATCCGATTAGGTACATCAGGCGGTCTTCAGGGGGATATTGATGTTGGAACATTAGCAATTTCTGCTTACGGTTTGGGTATTGATAATACTGGTTTATTTTATCAACAAGAAGCGCCTGATGATACAAGTGTTAGAATTGAAAACAAAACCTATCAAATCTTAACAGACGCCACGCCTAAAGACAGAAGATTCAGGGGAAAAATACATCCTTATGTTTCAAAAGCTTCCCCGGAGGTTGTTGAGGCACTTGCAAAAAACATCAGAAATGGATATGTTATAGGAATAACTGCGTCAGCATCAGGATTTTTTGCTCCGCAGGGAAGGGAAATTCCAGGACTTAAAATCACTATTCCTAAGCTACAAGAGCACCTTGCAACGTTAGAAGTTGATGGTCTGAGAGTGGTAAACTTTGAAATGGAATCAAGCCTTCTCTTCCACCTGGCAAGACAGATGGGTTACAGGTGCGGAACTGTCTGTCCTATACTTGCCAATAGACCTGCTGGAACTTTCTTAGCTGACTATGGCCCTGCTGTTGAACGAGCAATCCAGAGCGGTCTTAATGCGATGCTGGAATTGTACCAAAAAGAAGGATAAAAACATTCTTTTCTTTTATGCTTAAAGTTGGAACTCACCATCAGGGCAAAAATCAGAAGGTTCAGTTATAGTTATCACCCTTGCTGTCATCAGAATCACCGTCGTCAAAGTCGTCGTCGTACTCCACTCCACTCCAGTCCTCTTCCATGAAACACCTCTTGTCTTCTCTACAATCGCTAGTCGTCCCTTGTTGGTCCTTGTGTTTTGTTTATTAATCTTTGCATTTGAGTTTTTCTAGCATCCTAACAACAAAATTTATATAATCCTAGTTATAGGAAAGCATTATAACCTTATGGTTAAGAGGTGGAACGAATGGTAAGCAAGAGAACAAAGGTCATTATTGGAATCGCAGCAGCTGCAGCAGCCATCGCAGGGGCGATTTACGCGGCAAAGAAGATGCACGAGAAAGGCTATGACAAGAAAGCTGTCAAATTCCTGCACGACCAAGCTGCCAAGATCAAGAAAGAAGCTGTGGCTCTTGAGAAGAAGGCTTCCAAGAAGTTCAAGGGCAAGAAGAAGTAAAAAGATTTTAATTTACCCAAAATGTTCAAGCAAGGAGAGCCTGTAGAAATAAGCACAAGCACACAGGTATTCAAGGGAATATTCATCAAGGAAGAAAAAGATTTCCTTATTCTCAAGCTGAGCAACGGCTACAACATAGGTATTGCAAAGCGCAACATCAAGGAAAGCAAGAGCCTGGGCACAGCAAAAGCACAGCTTTTGAGTGCCAAAATCAAAGATTTTGTCAAGGCAAAGGCAGACAAGCAGAAGCCTGATGAAAAACTCCCATTGATCTCATTGCTTCACACAGGAGGAACCATTGCTAGCAAAGTTGATTATGACACTGGCGCAGTAATAGCCAAGTTCACTCCTGAGGACATTCTTGAATTATTCCCTGAGCTGAAAAGCATCGCAAACATCAATAGTAGGTTAATCAGCAACATGCTCTCAGAGAATATGCGCTTTTCTCATTACAACATAATAGCCAGGGCTGTTGAGGACGAGATAAAAAAAGGGGCAAAAGGAATAATCGTGACTCACGGCACAGACACCTTGCACTACACAGCAGCAGCTCTCAGCTTCATATTAGAAAACCTGCAGATACCTGTTGTGCTCGTAGGCAGCCAGCGGAGCAGCGACAGGCCGAGCAGCGACTCGTCCATGAACCTGATAAGCGCAGTGGTGTTCATCACCCATGCCAAGGCAGGAGGAGTTTTTGCTTGCATGCACGATAACATGAGCGATGACAAGTGCTTGGTGATAGAAGGAGTAAATGCTAGAAAGATGCACACCAGCAGGAGAGACGCTTTCAGGCCGATAAACAAGGGCTTGGTAGCAAGAATAGATTTCAATAATAAGAAGATTGAGTGGGTCAAGGATATCGAGAAGATTGAAGGCAAGCTAGAGCTAAAGCCTTTCAACGAGAAGATAAAAGTCGGCATCCTCAAAGTTCATCCTAACATGTTTACAGAAGAGCTGGAAGCCTACAAAGGCTTTGACGGCTTGGTCATAGAAGGCACAGGGCTCGGCCACATAGGCATAACCGAAGTTGACCTGCACACCAAGGAGAACGCAGAGCTGGGAAAGGCTCTAAAGCATTTCGCAGAAAAAATGCCTGTGGCGATGACAAGCCAGACCATTTATGGCAGGATTAACATGACTGTTTACAGCACAGGGAGGGAGCAGCTCGACATGGGCATCCTCGGCAACTATGCTGACATGACTCCAGAAACAGCATTCATCAAGCTCGCCTGGCTGCTAAGCAACTGCAGCAAGGACGAGGCAAAAGAGCTATTCAGCAAGAACCTTCGCGGAGAGATTTCTGAGAGGAGCGAGAAAGAGACTTTCTTGATCTGAATTTCTAACCAAAAACTTTATAAATAATGATACGTTAATGTATCACTATGGAAGCTGAAGTGAGGAAATGGGGGAATTCAAAGGCAATAATTATTCCTAGCGATGAAGTTGATAAGCTAGATATTGGTGTTGGGGACAAAATAGATTTCTCAATAACAAAGAAAGAGGAAATTGACGGGTTTGGAATTTTGAAAGGCAAGAAGCTTCAGCCATTTGTCAGAAATCATAAAGAACTTGATCGGGAATTCTGATGATAATAGATTCCTATGCGTGGATAGAGTATTTCTTTGGTTCTGAAAAAGGTAAAAAGGTAAGAGATGTAATGGAAAAAAATGAATGCTACACCTTAGAATCAAATTTAGCAGAGATTTATGAATGGTCAAAAAAGAATGAAGAAGATTTCTCGTTCCTGCAGAAAATAATAATAGTCAAATCAAGAATTTTATCCATAAACAGGAAAGACTGGCTGCGGGGCGTTGAAATAAAGCTTGAGAAAAGAAGAAAACAAAAAGGTTTCGGCCTCATTGACGGCCTGATGCTTGCAAAACAGGAGGAGTTAAAATGCAGGCTCATTACAGGGGACAAGCATTTTAAAAATATCAAAAACGTGATTTTTTTAGGTTAAAACAAAACAATTTAAAAAATAAGGCAACTTATTAAGAAAAAAAGGAGACACAATGACTGATCTTAATTATAAAGAACTGGGATTGAAGTGCGGAATCGAGATTCACCAGCAGCTCGAAGGCAGAAAGCTGTTCTGCAACTGCCCTGTAGGGATTAGGAAGGACGAGCCTGACTTCAAGATTACAAGATGGCTGAGGGCGAGCGCAGGCGAGAGCGGAGGAGTTGACCAGGCTGCCTTGCACGAGCAGAAAAAGCACAAATATTTTGTCTATCATGGCTATCATGACATCACCTGCTCTGTTGAGCTTGACGAGGAGCCACCGCACCCTGTGAACAAGGAAGCGCTAAGAGCAGCATTGCAGGTTGCCAAGATGCTCAACTGCGAGGTCGTGGATGAGATTCAGGTGATGAGAAAGACTGTGATTGACGGCTCAAACACCTCAGGCTTCCAGAGGACCATGTTCATCGGCATGCACGGCTTTGTCGAAGTCAATGACAGGAGGATAGGCATTGATACTGTCTGCCTTGAGGAAGAGGCTTGTCAGATAATAAAGAGGACAAAGGAGTACGATGTTTACAATCTTTCAAGGCTAGGCATACCCTTGATAGAGATCGCGACCAAGCCTGACATCACAACGCCTGAAGAGGCAAAAGAAGTTGCTGCAAAGATAGGCATGATTCTGCGAAGCACAGGAGCATGCAAGAGAGGCATAGGCACCATAAGGCAGGACATCAACCTGAGCATCCAAGGCGGAGCCAGAGTAGAGATCAAGGGATTCCAGGACTTGAGGAGCATCCCGAAAATAATGGAGTACGAGATTAACAGGCAGTTCAAGCTGATAAAAGAAGGCAAGAATGTCGAAGAAGAGGTGAGAAAAGCAGAGGATGACCTGACCACGAGCTTCCTGAGACCAATGCCAGGCATGGACAGGATGTATCCTGAGACTGACATACCGCCAATAATCCCTGAGCTTAAAGGAGTCAAGGCTGTCAAGACCATAGAGGAGAAAACAAAAGAGCTAGCTAAGGAATACGAGCTGAGCCATGAGCTGGCATCTCAGATAGTCAAGGAAGATATTAATTTTGAAGAGTACGTCAAAAAATACAAGAGCCTAAAGCCCAAGTTCATTGCAGAAACCCTGATAAATGCTCCCAAGGAAATTAAGACCAGGTTCAAGAAGGAAATAAACATATCCGAGCATGCTGACGAGTTGTTCTCAAAAGCAGACAAGGGAGAAATACCCACAAGCGCTGTGTTTGAAATACTGAGCGAGATTGCTCATGGAAAAAAGCCCGACTATGACAAGTACAGGGGGATGAGTGATGATGAGCTGGAAAAGGAAATCATAAAGCTTATAAATGAAAACAAGGAAGCAACGATTAATGCCCTGATGGGCATGGTGATGGCGAAGCACCGCGGAAAAATCGACGGCAAAAAAGCAATGGAGCTGTTGCACAAGCACAAGAAATGAGACGAGACGTGATTTCTAATGAATAATTATGATTACAAGAGCCTTTCAAAAAGAGTGATATTCACTCCGCAATCAATGAACAGCTGCAAGAAGAATTACACTCTTATGGATATGCATGTTCACACCAAGTACTCGCATGACTCAATGACCAACATTCAGGCGTTGATAAAGAGCGCGGCAAAGCTCCAGATCGGCTTTGCAGTCACAGACCATATACGCGCAGAAGGGGCTGTTGAGGCTTCAAGACAAAAAAAAGTGTTCATCATACCTGGAATTGAGATTGCGAGCAGGGAGAACAAGGAAATCCTGCTTTACTTCTACTCACCCAGAGATTTAGATGAGTTCTACTTGAAATTCATAAAGCACAACATAACCATCCACAAGACACCCAGAACAGGCATTGGCAAGGCGCTAAAATCAGTGAGGTCAGCGCTACCCATGAGCAAAATCATGGACAAAGCAGAGGAGTACAGCTGCCTTAAAGGCATACCTCACCCCTACACGACTTATAACAGGAGCAGCCATTCCTTTTTTGGAAAAAGAGCCGGCCTATTAAGGAGGATAGACTCTGTGGAAGTCCTGAATGCTGCTCACAGGAAATTCATGAACAGGCGCGCCCTTAAATGGGCTGTGAAGAAAGACAAGGCATTCACTGCAGGAAGCGATGCCCACGCCTTAAGAGAGCTCGGAAGCGCTACAGTGGTGGTTCCAAAAGTTGATAATATAGAAGATTTCCTCGACGCCATAAGAAAAAGGCAGAACTTCATAATTGGAAGAGAGATGAGATGGCCTTCTGTTTTCAAGGATGTCTTAAAGTCAGTGAACAGCAAGAGAAAGAATGGCTGGGACAAGATCAGCGACGTTGATTAAATTATTTAAGCTGTTTTGCACTTTTACTATTACCTGAGCAACTTCTTCAGGTACAAATAATTCGCAGCCCAGAGCATGCCCTCGTCAGAATAATATAATAATGTCTTGAAAGGCTTGCCTCTCCTGTCATAAACCTCAAGGAAGTTCTTGTGCTGCATTATCCTTTCCTCGTACTCAGCCAGGTATTGCCTTGCAAGCTTCTTGTCCATCTTGCTCACAACTTTTATGTACATCATGCCCAGGTGAGCTCCTGCGCTGCCGCGCTCATAATCACCCGCAATCAATTCCAATGGAATCATCCTTTGCTTCCTGAACTTCTTGTTGGTATACTTGAGCGGCAAGGGTTTGTCCAGTCCTTCGCGCCTGACAGACGCAACAGCCCGCTTCATAATGCCCTTGTCAGTTATTAGCCCTGTCCAGAAAGGGATGAAGTTCGCATCCCCGCAAATGTGCCTGTTGCCTGACAAGTCATCCAAAAAATATTTACCAGTCCAGAAATTTCCCATGATGAGTTTTTTATAATCAAACTTCGTAAAAGGATTATCCAGCCCCAGCTCTGAAATACATCTTGCCAGCATCGCAGTCATGCAGTTATCATAGCAAGAGCTCTTCCGCATGGAATAATCCTTTATAGAACTGAAATATTTGTCCTTCCTTATCAGTCCTGTCCTGTCGTCAATAGCCAAATCATAATACCTTTTTATTTCTCGGTTGAGGAAAACACAGTACTTCTTAACAAGCTCTTTTGCATTCGCAAGCTTCAGGCTCAGGGCGAGAAAAGCCAGCGCATCAGGAGAATACCTGCCTGCCGGGAAGGTAAAAGGCTTGCCAGAAGGGCTTATGCTCTGCTCAATCCCTCCATGCTTCTGAAAAACACCCAGGGCATAATCCAGCGTGCTCAGAACCTCTTTTCTATAACCCAAGTCCAGAAGGGCTTCTGTGCACCAGCCAAAATCACGGGCATAGAACTCGCAGAAATGCCCTGTGCTCGTCATGAAATAATCTTTCTCCTTGTCAAAACAATCATCCACTATCTGCTTGCATATTTGCTTTGTGCTGCCAGAATATTCCTTTATGCCTTTAAGCCTGGCTCGCAGGCTGCGTAGAAAAATCCTTGCTGCTTCTGAAAAGATTATCCTCATCATTTTTTCATTCTGCGAGGTTTCGGCTCAGGAAAAAGGGGCTCATCATCCTCTTCCTCCTTCTTTTTCTTGAAAAAGAATGTGTTTTTCCTCCATACATCCAGCTTTATAAACCGGTCTTTTATAGAAGGCCTGAACATCTTCATCTTGAGGACAAAAGGCTTGCCGTCCCTGAAAATAGTTACCTTATTTAGGGGATTGACATAAATGCTGTTGTAAGCCTCCTTGAATACGCTCTTGAAAGAGCCTATGTACAAGGCGAGCGACACTCCAATGAGTACCCAAATCATGTCCCTGGCCCTGGTTATCATAGCCAAGCCGACTCCTGCAGCAGAGCTGATGTGAAGCGCTGAGAAGAGCGCCACCTGGAAGGCTTCCAAGCTTCCAAGTCCCATTGGAACTGGCACAAGGAAAGCCATGCCTACAACAGAGAACACCATGAATACCACGCCCAAAGGAGCATCAATGCCAAGCATAAGCAGCACTACCTTGAACTCTGCCAAGGAAAGCAGGAGGCTGAGCAGGCTCAAGCCCAATGCTATTAAGAAAGTCTTTTTCTCCTCGTTATAGAATTTTATTATGGGCTTCTCGAAGTCAACAATCGACTGCTCGTATTTAGCAAGGCGTTTTATCTTGTGCAAGCGCAAAAACCTGTAGAGCGCTGTGAAAACAGGCTTCTTCTGCAAAATATGAGAATAGAATTTCCAGATGAGGAAAATCAGCAAAGATGAGAAGATAATCAGGAATAAGCGTATGCCCCAGTTCAAGGGATGTCCAATCGCTAGGATTAAAAGTCCCACCACGAAAAAGCAGACTGAGACAGAGAGCTCAATGGTCTTGTCAGTTGTGACATTAGCCAAGCCTTCCTTAAAGCTAATCCCTTTTCTTGTCAGGAGAGCAGCCCTGATAGGCTCACCACCTGCTTTTCCAGACGGAGTAATATAGCTCAATCCATAATCAATAATTCGGTAGCTAAAGGCTTCAACTAGAGAGATTTTGCAGCCAAGCGACCTAAGGACAAAGCTCCAGCGGATAGAATACAAAACCATGAGGGTGAAGGAAATAGCGAGGTAAACCAGCAAAAGCTTGGGCGTGACATTAGAGAAGGTCGCGATGACTTCCTTGAATGGATATTTGAACAGTATGAATGCAAGAAGCCCTATGCCCAGCGCTATGGAAAAAGTCACGCTTAACAATCGTTTATTAAGCTTCATCTCAGTCAACTCGTATCTGTCATTTATAACTTGTCCTGAATACCCTGAAAATGAAAAACGGGCCAGGGGAGAAAGTCGACTTCGTCTCGTTCCTTTCGAACCAGTCCGAAAGTATTCGAACTCCCGACCCACAGCTCTCGCCTCAAAAACAAGGATAGGAGGCTGTTGCCCTTTTTGGCTCTGCCGAAAACTCAAAAACCTTGGTTTTTGTTGTATCCAAACTAGGCCACTGACCCGCAAGAACAGAAAAAGTCACCTAATATTTATTAATATAGTGGTTTTTACCACTTGCCTAGGCGCAGGGAAACCGGAATTTTCTTGATTCTCTTCTTCCTGAAAGCCTTGAGCCTGGAAATCCCGTCTTCAACCTTGAATTCATCCTTTGACTCATGAAGAACCAATCGTATAGGTGGGAACCTCAAAGGGTCTTTTCCAGCCTCCATCTCCTTCATAACGCTGACTGCTTTTGCATCCTGCCAAATCCTTTCGCGCTCAGACCAAGAAGCTCCAAGCTTGCGCTTATCATAAGGGTTAAGGTGCCAGAGGACATACTTGACATTCATGGCATAAACAGTGCCGTCCCTGAAATTCCTGTTAAGCCAACGCTTGAAAAGGTGCATGACTTAAGCTTTGCCTGGGTTTTTTAAATATTTTACTATTGGGCAAACCAGTGCATGATGGAAATATTTATTAACACCATGAAGGCATAAGTGATTCTATAACAAAATGATGCTTGTTGATAAACACGCCATTGAGATTAAGGAGAAGACCTTGGCCCTCCATAAAGAGTACATGAAGAGCTGCGACCAGGTTATTTCTGAATTCAGCAAGGCTCTCAATTCTCTCAAGTGGAAGGACGAGGCTGAGCTGAAAAAGATTGATAGCCGCCTCCAGGACTTGCTCAAGAAGAACAATCAATTAAAATACGCATTTGCGAGCTTTCTGAACAATCTTGACGTGGCCACTAGAGCAAAGGGCTTGAAAAAGAGGCTTGAAACATATTCATATAATATTTTCTTGGATGAGACATACATCAAGGTTGAATTGAACAAGTCATGCGACCTTGTGGTAAAGCTCAAGGAAACGGTTTTGCCCTATCTTAGCAAGTTCGCGCCCAGGAGCCAAGCCTATGCTGATGCTGTAAAAGCCTTTGATGAGTTTGACAGGAAAAGGGATTATTTTCATAGTGTTGAGGAAAGGATTTCTGACGTGGTGACCAGCGACAGTGACCAACTCAAGGCTATGCATATAAGTTCTAAGGGAGGAGTATTCTCTTTTTTTCATGTAAGAAGGCAGAAGGAAACCTTCTCAGGCAGAATCGGCAACACGGCAGTTTATATTGACGTACGCAGCAAGTTCAACATAACCAAGGACGAGGTTGGCGGCATAAAGATTCATGACCTAATTATTTCCAATTGTGAAAAGCACTCATCAAAAGACGAGCCTGAAGAGATAAGAAGCTGGTTCTTGGCAATAAGAAAAAAATCTGTAGAACAGATTGAGAAGGATTTGCTGGCCCTAGTAAAAAACACCCTGCTGGATGTGCTCATAAAAAACCAGTACCTCATACGCGCCAGCAGGATTAATCTATACATCCATGTTATGCCTGAGAAAAAAATGAAGGACTCCGGAGGCTATTACAGACATGGCAAATCAAATTTTCTCAGCGTTTTTATAAACCTGAGATTAGCCAAGGACTTCATTACCACTTATCTCGTACCTGAAGAAGAAAAAACTCCAGAAGGCAAAATCATCCTGAAGCACAAGAAGACTTTGCCGCTTGAATCACAGCCTTTTCAAACCATGATTCATGAGCTAACTCATGCGTATGACTGGCGCCTAAATGTTGATGCTGAAGAGAATAAGCTAGCAAGCGAGATGATTGGAGAAGAACCTGAGCCCATGACGCTCTCGCTGTTCAAAGTTCTTAACAAATGCAGGGTGGAAGGCTTTGCAGACACCTCTGAATTCATCAACTCAAAGCTTCATAACGGGCTAGAGGATTTGATGTTTTCATTCGACGAGCTCGCTTATAACCTGGAAACATCAAAGGATGACATCAGGAAAGTGTTTGAGGAAGCAGCTTCTGAAAATGCGAAGATAGAAAAAGTGACCTCTGGATTGGATGAGCTTTCAAGAAGAGGAACATGCTATTTCTTGGGAAGGTATATGTACATGATAATCCTCCTTTCAAAGCTCGTTAATGTATTCCAGTACTGGATGTGCGGGAAGGATAAAATGAGAGAAAAAGCACTGGAAGAACAGAAGCAAGGAAATAAGGACTTGTTGATGGTAATCCAAAAATACATGTGGGAAAGAATACCTTTTAGCCAGGCGCTTCACAACCTTAAGAAGGGAAGCGGCCTGAACTTCCTCTTGACAGAAGAAAACAAGCCAACGCTTCACCAGTGGATATCTGCTTTCTCAATGATGACTGTCTCCAAGTTCTTCCAAGAATACCTTGCTGCCTGTAAGAAGCTGAAAATCAATCCAGAGCCCTTAACTCCTGAGAATTTTGTCAAAATGAACAATGCTAAAACAGAGCAAGGCAAAAGATTGTTAAAAAGCATGGGATTCTAATAATCAAAATGAGCAATGAATACATTATTAAGCAGCAGCCAGAGGACTTTGTAGTCAAGGAGATTTCTAATGTTAAGCTTGGGAATGATGGTGAATACCTTGTTTTCAGGATGAGAAAGAAGGATTACACCACTGAGAAGGCTGTTCAGCAAATAGCTGATTCTTTGCACATTGACAGGAAAAGGATTGGCTATGCTGGCGCCAAGGACAGCAAAGCAATAACCGAGCAGAGCATCAGCATAAAAGGCGTTGGCAAGGGAAAAGTTGAAAGCCTAAGCCTGAAAGACATTGACCTGGAATTTCTTGGCCATGGAAAAGAGCCCATCAGCCTTGGCGACCTGGAAGGCAACAGCTTTGAGGTTATTGTGCGCAACATCAAGAAGAAGCCTAAAATAGTCAATCGGGTTGTGAATTATTTCGGAGAGCAGAGGTTCAGCAAGAACAACGCAGAGATTGGCAAGGCCATCATAAAGAAGGATTTCAAGAAAGCAGTTGATAGGATTCTTGACAGCATTGGCAGGGACGAGGAGAAAGTGATGGAGCACCTGAAGAAGAACAAGGATGATTTTGTCGGGGCGCTGAAGAAAATGCCCTGGAAGACCTTGAATATGTACATCCACGCCTACCAGAGCAAAATATGGAATGAGACGGCCCGAGAGCTTTTGGAAAAAAAGCATTCTCCGACGCTGAACAGCGGCGCAATAAAATTACCATTAATCGGTTTTGCAACAGAGATTCAGAACAAGGCTGTGAAAAAGATTATTGACAGGATTCTGCAAAACGAGGATGTCACTCAGAACGATTTTGTCATCAGGGCAATACCTGACTTGAGCAGCGCCGGTAATGAGAGGGATTTGTACGTTGAAGTCAAAGACATGACTATCGGTGAGCTTGAGGATGACGAACTGAACCAAGGCAAAAAGAAAGTAAGAATCAGTTTCTCGCTAGGCAAGGGAAGCTATGCCACTGAGGTCATCAAGGCTTTGTTTGTTTGAAATCCAAAAAACCAAAACCTTTATAAACTTATAATGAAGTTCTAATCATATGAACTGCAATTCATACGAGATATTTTTCAGGAACTTCTCAAACAAGACCAAGCTCGACATAATCATGGCTCTAAGGAACAAGCCATTGAGCGTGAACGAGCTCGTCAAGATACTGGGCGATGAGCAGAGCAAAGTATCCCACAGCCTTACCAGCCTGGCGAGCTGCGGAATCCTGAGTGTAAAGCAAGAAGGCAAGAAAAGAATCTATTCCCTAAACAAGGAAACAATAATGCCCCTCATTGAGCTCGTATCAAAGCACGTTGAGAAGCACTGCACAGGGAGGTGCAAATAATGAAACAAGTCTATCTTGACAATGCCGCAACCACGAAAATCGACCCAAAGGTAATGAAAGAGATGCTGCCTTATTTTGACGTCAAATATGGAAATGCATCCTCAACTCACACCAAAGGGCGGGAAGCAAAAGACGCAATGGAATGGGCTAGAAAGATAATAGCCAAATCAATAGGGGCAGCTCCTGAAGAGATAATCTTCACATCAGGCGGCACAGAGTCAAATAACTTCGCAATCAAGTCAGTTGCTTTCAACAACAAGGCCAAAGGCAACCACATCATCACTTCAAAGATAGAGCATGACTGCGTCATGAACACCTGCAAATGGCTTGCAACCCAAGGATTTGAAGTCACATTCCTGGACGTTGACAAGGAAGGCTTTGTCAAGCCAGAAGACTTGGAAAAAGCCATAACCCCGAAAACAATCCTCGCATCAATAATCCACGGCAACAACGAGGTAGGCACGATACAAGACCTGAAAGCCCTCGGAGAAATCTGCAGGAAACACAATGTCTACTTCCACACAGACGCCTGCCAGAGCTACACCAAGACAGAGCTGGACGTGAAAAAACAGAATCTTGACCTGGTCACTCTTAACGCCCATAAGATACACGGACCCAAAGGAGTCGGCGCACTATATATAAGAAAGGGCGTGAACATCAAAGCCTGGCAGCATGGAGGAGGACATGAGCGCAACCTCAGGTCAGGCACAGAGAACATTCCTGGAATTATCGGCTTTGCAGAAGCAGTAAGGCAAGCAGACAGCAACAAGCATGTCAAATACATGACCAAGCTCAGGAATGAATTAATCGAAGGCATTGAAAAGAACATCCCTGAATGCAAGCTCAATGGCCCAAGAGGAGAAAAGAGGCTGTGCAACAACATCAACTTTGTGTTCGCAAGAATCGAAGGAGAAGCCATAGGAGGCTATCTCGACCTGAAAGGCATAAGCTCATCAACAGGCTCAGCCTGCTCAAGCCACAGCCTCGAGCCCAGCCACGTGCTGCAAGCAATCGGGCTCAGCAAGGCAGAAGCCAACGGCAGCCTAAGACTAAGCATCAGCAGGTTCACGACAGAAGAGGAAATCAAGTACCTGCTCGACGTCCTGCCACCCATAATCAAGAAGCTAAGGCTGATAAGCCCGCTGTGAAAAAATAAGAGAATAAAAATACCATGGATTGTTTCAAGCTTTCAAGCTGTTAATTATGTCCTTGAAGACCTTGTCAATGGCCTGCTCGCCGTCAACGCTCAGGAGAACAGATTTCTTTACATAATAATTCCTTAAGGGCTCTGTGAACTTATGATATTCCTCGAGCCTCTTATTTATGGCCCGCAATGTGGAATCATCCCTGAGGACAAGTTTTCCCTGGCACTTATCACAGACTCCCTCTTTCTTGGGCTTTATATAAATCACATTAAAATTAGTCTTGCAAACAGAACATATTCGCCTGGATGACATCCTCTTGGTGCACTCTGCGTCGCTGACCTCGATGAAGACGCACTTGGTAACTGTCTTGTATTTGTCCAGGAATTCTGCCTGCTCAATATTCCTTGGGAAGCCATCAAACACAAAGCCTTTCTTCAGTTCAGGAGAATTAAGCTTTTGCAGAACTATCTCATAAACAGTCGGGTTGTCAACAAGCTTTCCTTCATCTAGAAGCTTCTTAACCCTTCTGCCTAGCTCTGTATCCTGGGTTTGTATCTCCCTGAAGATATTGCCTGTAGAAATATGTGGCAGCTTGTAATGCTCTGCCAGCCTTTCTGCCTGGGTCCCTTTGCCAGAGCCAGGAGGGCCTACAATAACATAGTTTCTTTGCATTTTCAGTCTTCACCCAAAATATCCCGCCTCGAACTTGGAAGTGGCCTCGCCTTTCCAGGCATCCCTGAGCTTCTCAAGAATGCCCAGCAGCTCCTTTTTCATCTCCTTCCAATCCTTATAATACTTGATTATCAGAGCGGCTGCAGCATCGTCATTATAATCAATATCTTTGATGAGCAGCTCCCTGTGATAATATGCCAGTTTTTTCATCATGTCAAATATAGCTTTTTTCTCGTCATCAGAGAAAACCTCTGCCTCGTACATGTTCGCAAGGCTACTCTCTGATGGCTGGACAATGTCGCTCAAGGTCTTGAAAATACCCTCGAGCCGCTCAATAATCTTGTTCATTATCATCCTGAGAATAAATTGCGTGTCCTCTAGCTTGCCGATGCAGAACTCCCTGTCCAAATCCTTGAAATCCGGAAGGTTATGCTTCTTCTTCAGTGCGTCATACTCCTTTTCCATGTCTTTTTCCTTTGCTTTGTCTTTATCGTCTGCCATGCTCTCACTGAACTTATCAGGGGTTTTAATAGTTTTCTAAAAAAAGTGTGAAAATCAAAATATTTATATATAAGTTAATGTCATACATAACAAATACTATACGCTTACGTATACTACTGGCAGCGTGTAGAGAACTCAGACACACAGAAAACTGACAGAAAGAATACATTTGACATACATTCGTCATACAGAGGGTTAAGGTTGCCGAAGCGAACTGAAGTGCTGAATATTAGACTGCCAGATGACCTAATTCTAGAACTAGATACATTAGTGGAGAAGAAAGCATTCAAATCCCGCTCAGAAGCTGTACGAGAATTCACAAGAGAATACGTGCAGAGCCAACTGCACGTTGAGGAAAAAGCCAAAAAAGCTGGACACGGGGGTGAGGGATGGTAACCTCGATTGTTAGTGTGAGGATGCCATCCTCCCTTGTTCAGAAACTAAGAGAGCTAGCCAAGCAAAACCATTTCTTAGACGTCAGCGAGGAAGTCAGGAGCATAATCAAGGTTCAGGTAAGAAAATACAAGATAAGGCTGGGCGAAATAAAGCCCTTGGAAGAGGAGAAGGAAAAACTCGCCGAAGCAAAAACAGACTTCAAAACAGAGAACATGATCAAGGAAGAGCTGGTCAGAAGGCTGAAGAGGATTATCGAGGAGATAGAGCATGATTAACAAGAGCAGGATGAACAAAAAGAGAATTGCCGCGCTGCTTATAGCTATGCTCTTCCTCCTGTTCAGCACGGCCTTTGCCCTGGCAACTGTTGACCTGGTCAGTCCTGAAAACAACAGCTACGCCAACCACTATAACATCACATTTGACTACTATGTAAGCCTAGATAATATTACAGAGTGCAAGCTAATAGTTGACTCCTCCATTGTCAACACGAGCACCAACATAAGCAATCCTGGATTTAATTCCCTAGCAGCTCACCTCACCCTGGAAAGCCATGTCTGGAGCGTAACGTGCAACTACGCCAATGGCTCTGAAAATAGCGAGGAGAGAACGATTTTAGCCGACCCGATAGAGCCAACAATAGTGCTGTTCTTCCCACTAAACAATGCAACACTAAACACGCCCGACCTGAACATAAGCTTTGTGGCACTTGACAACATCGCAGAGAACATTAGCTGCGACATATTCCTGGACAGCGCACTCAACAAGAGCATTATAGCAAAGAACAGCGAGCCAACCTCCACAACGATTACAGGCTTGAGCAATGGCAACCATACCTGGTCTATAAGCTGCAAGGATTATGCAAACAACACTGAAACAAGCGAAACAAGAACAGCAATGGTTAATGTTTCGTCTTCTCCGCCAGAGTTCAGCATCACCATCCCAAAAACAGAATACAACACAGGGGAAAATGCCCTGATGAGCATAAACGCCCCTAACGGAACAAGCATCAGGGTAGAAGTCTGCCCGAACCAGGCCGGGTTTGTAGAGTGCAAAGTTCCTGTGAATGCACAGAACATAATGAATTATCCATTCCAAGAATACCTTCCATACACCAATTATGAAGGCACATACCTGCTCGAGGCGTTCTTCAACTATTCCGGCACTATGGAAACACAAAGCCTTGGCTATGCTGTGCAGAACAACATGCGCATAAGTATTGACACTGACGAGAACCAAAGGAGAAGCGTGCCTGTGCTATTAGACACGCGCGCCACAGGAGGCGTAGGCAACCTTAATTATTCCTGGCACTTAAGCAACGGCTCAATTGTTAATGACAACGAGGCCAACATCACCTATGCTGTCAGCGGAAATTACACCAACACAGTGGTGGTTAAGGACGCATATAATAACACCAAGAACAAGAGCATCACGCTCATCGTCGAGAACACGTACGCGGTCACTGTGGTTGTTAAAGACGCAATCACCAATGCCCTGCTGCAAGGAGCAGTTGCTGAGATTGACGAGGAGCAGAAAGAAACCGGCTCGACAGGCGCAGTTAATTATTACCTAAAAGCCGGAAGGAGAGAAATCCAGGTCCTTAGAGAAAACTACTCGCTCTACACTGGCGAATTGAACATCACCAAGGACGAAACCTTCACCATCCTGTTGCAGCCAGAAGGAAGCACAGAACCAACAGTCACGTTGCTAAGACCGGGGAACAACTCAATCATCACCGGTCCGACCACAAATCTTGTGTTCAAAGCAGAGCACAGCTTAGCACTTAATTGCAGCAGTTACATCAGCGAGAGCAATGACGGCTTCTTCATGTACCTGGGAAGCACCTCAGTTAGCAGCAGCGCAGAGCAGCCCTTCGGAATAATGGACTTGGAGAACAAGACTTACTGGTGGAAGGTGGAATGCGCTGATGCCAGCGGCAAAAGGGGAATGAGCAAGGCCTGGAAGTTTACAGTCGGAGGAACTGTCGCCGCAACCCCAGCTCTTACAGCACAGCAATCAAGCGAGGCGGCCATCTATGACAACTGGGTAAAGGAGCTCCAGCAAATACAAGACGATTTCGAAAACATGCCAGCTGACCAGCGCGCAGCAGCAACCACTCTCGGGCTTGTGCCAAAAGTAGAGAAAAGCATCACCATGTTCAAAAACACCATAAGGGACATAGACGCACTCAAGTACAGGAATGACTTGACCGAGCTCGAGAAGCAGGCTGAAGCAGAAAATCTGGTGCAAAAAGCACAGGAAGCATACCAACAGACACCCATAAGCATTGAAATCCTTAACAGCGAGGAATTTGTGGACTATATACAGCAGCCTGAATTAGAGGGCTTGCTAGATGAATATCTCTCAATCGAAAACAGCACTGCAGAACTCAGCAAGAAAGACCTCCTGAAGGTACTGGATGAGTTGCAGCAAGAAGTGGTGATTTCCACCAAGGCCATGAACGCTAGGGTGAAGTACAGGGATGGGACCCAGAGCGATGCAAGCATAATCTTCAGGGAGGTAAAAACCTACAACATCACTGACAGTGCGTTCATCCTTGAATCCATACCCAAGGACGTGGCTGAGAAAGCGGATGACATCAGCAGCAGCCAGGAATTCAAAGTGATAAAGCAAGACCCCATCATCAGGTTCGAGCTAAAAGGAGACACAACCATAGCCTATTACTTCCAAGGCAACGTGGACTTAGAGCAGTTAAAGAAGATAAAGACAGCTGTGTTTGCAGAGCCAAGCACGCTAAAAGTAAATGAGCAAATCACTGGCTTTTCCATCAAGAGCCTAAAGCTGCCAAAGATAAAAGGAATAATCTTCATACCAATAATAATAATATTATTGGGTGGCTTGGTGTTTGCAGGAGTAAAATACGACGGGATAAACACAACACGGTATCTATTATATCGCTTGTCTGGCAAAAAAAGCCTGCATTACCTGAACATCATACTGAACGAGATCCACGACAACCTGGGAGTCGGCGAATTCGAGAAAGCAGTTTCACTTTATGATGAAGCCCGAGACGCGTATTCTGAGCTCTCAGGCTTTGCAAAGAATGACGTGTACGAAAAAGTCACAGAGGCAGCAGACAAGATCCAGGAATACAATAGCGCCTTGGAGAGCCAGAATGGAATTAATGAGATAACTGCCATGATGAATAACATCAACAGCCTGCTCAGCAACGGCGACCTCATTCCAGCACTGGAGGAATACAAGAGGATTGAGCACGCGTATAACCAGCTCGGAGATGATGTTAAGGAGCTGCTGCATCCTGCCCTTGTCTCCCTGGGCAACCAGATACAAATACTGATTGACAACATAAAATGATCGACAACATAAAAGAAGAATAGAAAGAATAGGAACAATAGGGCAAACAAAAAAAACAATTGGATAAAAATGGTTGAGAAAAATCAGAAAAGGGAAATGGTATTCGTCTTCCTAATCCTTGTGCTATTAACATTAGCAATAAGAGGCTTGATGTTCGTCGGCCAATTCCTTGGCTATGCGTCCTACCTTGAAACCGAAGGAGGAACCGTCACTGAAGTCGAAGTTTCTTTTGCGCTTAACGCAGCCTACTGGTCTGCGCTATACGGCACAGCTTGGGGCGTGGACTGGACCCAGGAATGGAATTTCAATCTCACAGGCAATACGACTTTAACAGAATTTGATAATGAGAAGCACCTCTTATTCGTGTGCTTTGAGCCCCAAAAAGAGCACGAGCTATATGCAAGCATGGTGCCACAGGACCAGATAGACTTCAACTCGCTGCAAGCAACAACCACAGCAGAGATTGATGCTTACCTGAATATGAGCAGCGGCGAATTCTTCTCTGCAACCAACACCTTCACAGAGACAGCCAATTTCCAAGTCGGGACAAATACAATAACCACGCCTGCCACATACACATATGCCTGGAATGACCCTAATCCAACAGAATTTGTAACAGGGATACTTCGGGATACAGATAATAATATCGTGCTGGTTACAAAGGTGCTCCAGACCCCAGTGGATGGCTTTTCAGGCGAGAGGTTCAACTACCAGATGCTGCTGCCTATACAGAACTCGCTATGGCAGGACTATTATGTGTGGAGCGACCCCACAGATATCTGCCCGGGAGGCTCTGCAGTGCAAGAGTGGATAGGCTATGTCTACGGTAATGTCACAGACACTGCTGGCAACCCGCTTGGAGAAGTCATTATAGAGATTGCTGACCAGGTAAACTATAGTGATAACACCACAGGCTTTTATAACATATCACTCAAAGAAGGCAACTGGACGATTTATGCCATGAAAACAGGATATGATGTTTACAGGAGCAATGTGACAATCAACAGGAACAACGGCACGCTACATAATATTGTGCTGGTAATGAAGCAGCCCCCCAACCCGCCTAATCCAGGAATCGGGCCTGGAGAAGATGAGCCGGGCAACAGCTTTGATACTGGAGTAGATACGAAAGGCACCAAGACTAAAACAGGAGAATACGACATGCCTCCTGTTGTGCAGAGGCCGCAGAAGATTGAAGGCACAGACTATATAGTATCAATATCCGAAATCAACAGGAAGCTCAGGCTGGGCAATTTCCTCCAGGAGAAAGTGACGCTTTACAGTTTCAAGGAAAAGCCTGCGAATGTTTACTTTAGCATTGAAGGCAACGTGAGCACACTCATAAAGATGGACAAGGACTCAATGATGCTCATGCCGCGCTCAGATGACTTTATCACACTGACAATATTTGGAGTTGGAGAGCCAGGAATATACAATGGAAGTTTGCTAATGACTGGGGATATAAATGCAACCATACCTATAACAATAGAGCTTTTGCAAAAAGAAAGGCTTCCAGTGCAGGCATTGCTGATTGATTTGCAGCTGAACAAGAACGTTGTTTACCCCGGCAGCATTTTGAAATTCAAGACAGACCTCAGGAACCTGCTCACAGACCAGCAATACCCTGTCCAGCTGCTCTACACAATACAGGATGTCGAGGGAAAAGAAACCATATGGAACTATGAGACAAATGTATTCCTGAAAACATCATTTTCGTTGCTCAAGAATGCCCTCATCGCGAGGGACACTAAACCAGGAGATTATATATTGAGGGTGACTGCTAATTACCTGGAGTTGAGCGCAGGGACAAGCATTATGTTCAGGGTAAGCACACCCTGGTACTTGATAACTATAATCGAACCTATCAAGGTCTGGCACCTGCTTTTATTCCTCATCCTGGTCGCCCTTGGAGTGCTGGCTTATTGGCAGATTAAAATGAGGATAGAATCCAAGAAGAAATTCCACCTGAAAGTGGAGTTGAATGAGTTGCCCAAGCCCGGGCCAAGAAGCATCTGGGCAGGAAAGGTTGCAGAAACAGAAACCAAGACCTACTTTAACATGGAAGCGTTCATGACGCACTGCATCGACGCAGGAAGCACAGGCAGTGGTAAATCAGTATCAGCACAAGTCATAGTCGAAGAAATGCTCATGAAAGGAGTGGCAGTGATTGTGTTTGACCCCACTGCCCAATGGACAGGCATGCTCAGGAAGTGCACTGACAAAACCATGCTCTCACTCTACCCAATGTTCGGGATGAAGCCAACAGAAGCAAGGCCATTCAGCGGAAACATCAGGCAAGTCACCAACCCAAGAGAAATCATTGACATCAAGAAATACATCAAGCCAGGAGAGATCCAGGTGTTCGCCTGCCACAAGCTGGAGCCCAGAGAAATGGACATTTTCGTATCCAACAGCATCAGGGAGATTTTCAGGGCAAACTTCCCTGAGAGCAGAAGCCTCAAGGTGCTGTTTGTTTACGACGAGGTCCACAGGCTCCTGCCCAAGTTCGGAGGCAGCGGCGAAGGATTCCTCCAGATAGAGAGAGGCTGCAGAGAGTTCAGAAAATGGGGCCTTGGAATGCTGCTCATATCCCAGGTGCTCAGCGACTTTGTCGGAACAATCAAGGCTAACATCAACACAGAAATCCAGATGAGAACAAGGGACGAAGGAGACCTGGAAAGAATCAGGATAAAATACGGAGATGAAGTGCTCAAGTCACTGGTCAAAGCAACAGTAGGAAGCGGAATGGTAGAGAACCCGCACTACAACAGAGGTAGGCCTTACTATGTCGCGTTCAAGCCTCTCATGCACAGCGTGCAAAGGCTTACAGACGAGGAAATTGAGAAATACAATGAGTACAATGATAGAATAGACCAGTTACAGTTCGAGATTGACCAGCTGGAGAAGGATGGGATTGATATCTTTGACCTGAAGCTAGAGCTCAAGCTTGCAGTTGACAAGGTAAAGACAGGGAACTTCAACATGGTGCAAATCTACCTGGACGGCCTGATACCAAGGATAGAGAAGCACTGGGCAAAGCTGGGTAAGAAACCAGAACGGCTTGAGAAAAAAGTGGTTTCAGAAGAGGAGCTCCAGGATGCCATCAACAGGGCAAAAAAAGCCAGGGAAGAATACGAGAACGAGATAAAGAAAGAGGTGGCGAGCAAAGGAGAAGGCGAGGGAAAGAAAAAAGAAGGAAATGCTAGCGCCCTGTTCAGGAAAGACGTAAGCCCGGAGAAGATTCTCAAGCTCGTGAACGGTATGCTCGTGATTAACATGGCCAGCCTCTATGACGAGATTGCAGCGATGAAAGACGAGGACTTTGCAAAGCACGTGACTGAGAATAGGAATGACTTTGCAGACTGGGTGAGAAATGCTGTCGGCGACAAAGAGCTGGCAGACCGCCTGCAATGCACTCTTGTGAAGCAGGAAATGCTCGACCTCTTGAACATGAGGAAAGAGAACAAGATCATCCCGAAGCTCAGCGCAGAGGACACCAAAAAGCTCAATGAGATGAAGGCCTTTGCCGAGTTATCAACATCGCCCGAGGTGTTGGAGAAGAAAGAGGCGCTCGGGCTTGAAAACAAAGTGAGCAATGGCGTGCAAGCAAACGGCATAGAAGCCACAATCAGCTATAGCTTCAAGCTCGACACGGGAGAAGAGATAAAAACCATTGATGAGCTGAAAGACAAGATAAAGCAAATGGATGATGCCACTTTCAAGCATTATGTTGGAGATGATTATAACAAGTTTGCCGAATGGGTTAAGAAAGGGCTGCACAATGACGCCCTGGCAGACAAGATAACCCAGATACATGACAAGAACAAACTATTGGAGGCATTGGGAAGTGGCTGAGGCAGAAAATAAAACAGAAGAGAGCAGCAAGCTAGCTGAAGAAGGGGCAAACGAGGACGATGAGCTCGGGCTCAAGAAGCTGGCGCGCGAAATCACAGACACCAACAAGAAGATAGACGATGCCTATGAGGAAAAATTAAGGCGGCTGGAAGTGAAGAGAAAGCTCTTGCCTGATGAGAAGGAAGAGGAAATGCACCTGGCAATGATAGGCAGCCTTAATGAAAAGCTGAGAGAGTTAAAGAACAGGATTAGCGATGCAAGGAGATCAGGCAAAGACCCCTTCATTGCAGACCTGGTGCTCCGCAATGCAGGCGCAAAGATAAAGATGGCCCAGGTAACCCATGACAAGAGGGATGTTGAGGAAGTAGAAAAGATTTTAAATAGGGCAGAATCAGAGCTTCAAGAAGCGCTCAAAGAAGAAGAGCTGAACGTAAAGAAAGAGGTGGAGGCAAGGCTTAGGCAAGGCATTGCAAAACAAACAGGAAAAGTTGATGCTGATTAGCTATTAATCACGAGATATTAATCGCAACATCATCAGGATAAATATTATCAAACAGTACCAAAATAAAAAGAGGTGTATTTGATTTGGGCTTATTCGGAAAAAAGAAGCCGGACAGGGACGAGATAATTGCTCAAGGCATAGCAGAGGCAGATGCCATGGCAGATAGCCAGGAGAAGAAAGAAGATACTTTCAGCTCTGGAAATGCCAAGCTGGATATTGAAATAACCAAGATAAAAGCCCAGCTCGAGTCCCTCAACGAGGTAAGGAAAGCTAATTCTGAAAGATTCTCCAGGGTAAGCGAGCAGATGGGAGAACTGCGCGGCATGATTATGGATACAAATAAGACCATGTCCAAGATAGAGGTGAGCGCTACCAAGGCAATTGACTTGGTTGAGAGTGTCCAGCCAGAAAAGCTCATGATTGAAATCAGGAAGCAAGAGGGCAAGGGTGAGGCTCTCAAAGCTAATATTGAGAGCAATGAAGTAATGATGAAAGACATCATGGATGATCTCAAGAAAATAAGGCAGCAGATGAGCTTCTACAAGGGCATAGAGCAGGTGGCCAAGCTCAATGAAGAGGTCAAAGGCGAGATTATGGAGATTAAGAAGGTTGAGGCTATTATTGAAAGGCATGCTGACAAGGCAGAAACCATCTTCCTGGATTTGGAGAAGAAGTTTGCTGAGTTTGACAAGTTCGAGAAGACAGTGGATGATATTGACAAGAACTTCCACGCAATACAGGGAGACTTTGACAACATGAAGCTCCAGCTCACCAACAAGGCTGAAAAGAAAGAGCTAGGAAGCGTGATGGATAAGTTCACAGAGTTCGAGAAGCACACAGGAGCTGTGATGAAGCTGCTGGATGAGCGCTCAAAGCACATGAAGCTTGAATTGAAAGACGCAATCAACAAAGTGAAGGACATAATGAGGAGAAAGCAGGGTATCATCATGGACCAAAGCGCCATGCAAATGCAAATCCCTGCGCAAATGACAATGACTGATCAAGCAGCGCAGCCCATGGCCCAAACCGCAGCCCAACCCGCTTCTTATATATCACCGATGGATGGCATTGCAAAAGGGCCCCCTCCGCCCGGCACGCAGGTAGTTGAGGCCAAGGATGGCGTGAAAAAAGACGAGGCCATTAAAAGGGATGCGAGGCTTAGGGATATCCTGAAGAAAAGAAGGATAGTAAGCCACACATTAAGCGATGAAGAGGAAGCACCGACGCCTGAGCAGGCTAGCCAGGGACAACAAGGGCAGGCAACAGGGCAGGGGCCGCAGGAGCCGCCAATTTAAAATGCACGAGACCATCATAGCCAATAACATCTTGGAAGAGATTGAAAAGAAGTCTAAATGGAAAAAAATTAAGTCAGTCACGCTTGAAGTCGGAGAGCTTGCACACCTGACAGGGGATGAGCTGAAGAACATATTGAAAACCATGATTGATTTTGAGGTTATCATCACTCCAGTCAAGGCAGAGGTAAAATGCAAATGCGGTTATGTTGGCAAGCCCAAAATCCTGGCCAGGGCGCATGAATGGACTTGGTTCGAATGCCCAAAGTGCGGCGCGGCGCCTGCTGTAACTAAAGGAGAGGATATCATCATAAGGGAAATCAAAACTGAGTGATGCAACTAGGCAACTGATTCTTGGACACCTGATGTTCAACTGTTCAATGTTCAACGAAAAGTTTAAATATTAAGATTCTAGAAAGGAAAGCCGGGCTTATTCAATTATGAGGGTGGGTGAGTAAAAACCCCTTGACACTTCTTTTTATGTCTAACAATTATATCCTTAAAGGTATAATTAACAAAAAAACGAAATATTTATAAATAACATTAGTCGTAAAAGATTATGATATTATATCTAACAAGATATAATTACAGAAAGTCAGGGTTTGTAAGGTTTTCATAGTGATAGGCAACGAGCTTGAGCAAGAGATAATAAGCCTGTATGCTAAAGACATTAGTTCTCTCTATAGCATCAACCAGATAGCTCACAAGCTCGGCAAAAAGTATCCCTACATAAACAAGAAAGTAACCCTTCTGATAAAGAACAACATTTTTACAAAAACTATTATCGGCCACTCATACCTTTGCTCCCTCAACCTGAAAAATGACGAGACAGTCTACCTCCTGATTCTAAGCGAGATTCGAAAGAAGAAAGCCGAACTGAAACAAAACCCGGCACTTCAAGAAGTCCTGGATTACATTGGAAAAGCCAAGAGCCTAATCAATCTACAGATAGTGCTGAAGAGCAACAACAGAATCCTTTTCGTGCTTGACAAGCCAGAGGAAAAAGAGCAGTTTGAAAAAGCCGTTGTAAAGCAGGTAATGGGAGATTACAAAACAGAAATCCACAGCAAGGAAAGCTTTCTAAAGGAGCTCCTGAAGAGCAAGGAGCTTCACGAAAAGCACGCTATTCTTCATGGCTATGAAAAATATTACGAATATGTCAAAGAGATAGAAGACGAGCTCAAACTAAAGTACTCCAAGCTAATACCATGAAATCAGCAACACAAAACAATACAGGGAACAGAAACATAAAACAAGAGATAAACAGAGGAAAAATAGAGAGAGCTATCAAGATGAAGAGAGCAGGACTTCTGCTAGCAGCTCTAATTCTTATTCTGGCAAGCACCACTCTCGCCCTCAGTGCAGGCCAGCAGCAGAATCTTCTCAGCCTCTCTGTGGAGGCGCCAATCTATGAGATTGGAAAGCCGATAGTCCTTATAATAAATGCAGCCAGCCTCGAGGACTATGAATTGAGTGTGTCATCCAGCCAAACACTTTACAAGTACAGCGGCGAGATGAAAAACTACATCGAATTCTACCCGAGTGAGAAAGGGCTGCACAAGGCAGAGTTGATGAGCAAGGCAACTGCGCAGGTTGTGGACTCACTAGAATTCTTGGTCGGAGAGCCTGAAGAAATAATTAATCTAGCCAATGAAACTAATGAAACAACAAATGAGGCGGCGCCAACCAATTACACCAACCAGACTGAGCCCCAGAACACCACAAATCCAGGCACAAACACAACGAGCCCGAACATCACCAACCCTAACATGCCCGGAAGGATTTTCACTGACAAAACAACTTATCTCATCGGGCAGCCGGTTCTTGCAACTGTCAACCTCTTGCCAGCTGAGCAACAAAACTACAGGCTTTATTACGAGTATGAAGGGTTCAACCAGAGATACATGGGTGAGCTCAGTCTGATATCATTTGTGCCCCGAGGAATCGGAACCCACCATCTCATCCTCAAAGACAGGAATGACAATAAAATAGAGCGCACCTCGTTTAAAGTAGTTGAAAGCATTGCCGAGGAGAACGAAACCACGACGAACACCACTGATACTAATACTAATGTCAGTAATAATGCGACAAGCAACAACACCAATGCGACAGTCAATGAGACTGGAATCAGCAGCGGAGCGAGCAGCCCATTCATCTTTGAGGACGTCCCTGAGAATGATGCCGCGATAATGAGTGAGCAGGTGGCGCTGCAAAGAATCCTTAAGATAATAAACAAGCGAGGGATCAGGGAAGATGTTCAGCTCAGAATCCTCAAGAAAGCAAGGTTAAGATATGAATTAAGTCAGGCTAATCAGACAAATCAAACCAATGCGACAAACACAACTAATCTAACCTACATTATGAACTTAACCTCACCAGCGCTTCAAATCTATAATTTAGAATTCATACTGAACAACAAGCCTATGAAGAGAATAATCCTGAACAGCTTCGCAGTTGAAAACTTAACAGCAGACATAAGCCTGGGATTAGACACAGTCCTGCCAGAGAAAATCCTGATGGCAGGCACAAAGGCGGGAAACAATAAGGTTCTCAAGGCCTTCAGCATAGACGCTTCAAGCCTGAACTTCACCAATGGAACAGCGACGGCTGTTGCAGAAGGCAGGGAGCTGTGGAAATGCAGGAACTGGAGTTTTAGTTATGATGCCTGCCTTGGAACCTGGGAGAAAGTAATGGACATAGTTCCAGGGCATGAGTACAACCTGTCACTCACTCCTGACGACCCTGGCTATGCTGAGACAGGAGTCGCAACAGTTAACACTAACAAGCCAATATATCATCCAAATGAGACAGCCGCAATATACATGGCAGTGCTGGACACCCAAGGATACCTTGTCGAAGGCGCAGACATCACCTTGACAATCATCAGCCCTTCCAACATCACAACAGTATTGACATCAAGTGCTCGCCAAATCAACCCAATATCAAGAGGAGTGTACGAGGCAAGCTTTGCAGGAACATCAGAGGAAGGCGATTATGCCCTGATTGTAAATGCTGTTTATGGTAGCATGAACATCACGATGCAATCAAGCTTCAGGGTGAGTGCACAGTATGACTTCGACATAATAAGAAACACGCCATTAACCACAGACCCATTCAAAGGGCCGTTCCGTTCCTCCATAAGCATAAGCCCGCTCGTAACCATAGATGATGACACATATAATTTCACAGAAGTGCTGCCCCAGGAATTTGAAGTTGTCTCTGCTCCCGGAGCAATTGAGAGCTCTGACAGCGTTCACAAATACCTGCAATGGCAAGGGCTCTCGGGCGATGCAGTTGTTGAGTATTATGCCCAGCCCCCCAAGGTCGCACCCAACCTCTTTGTCCTGGGCAAAGCATTTGTAAATTATGTGGTGCAGGGAGTAGCCAAAGTGTTCGAGGAAGTAAGGAATTGGCTCCTTGCCGTTGACCCTGAGCCCACCACAGAGGAAGGCTTGGTCGTATACTTCACACGATGGGCTGTAGATCTGGGTTATCTTAAGTACAGAAACTGGAGCAGTGACTTGCTCAGCAATGAGGTTGTTACCAATGCATACTTCGGGGCCGAGCGTGTAACCTGGACCAAGCTGAAATGCCTGTCTAACCTGCCTCTCTGCATTAACGTCGGCTCACTCAGAGCCTCTGGCAATTTGTCCTACGCCATCTTTAACAGCTCTAGTTGGAATTGGACCACTGCGACCGTAATAGCAAGAGATAATGTAGAGCAATATTGGAGCTGGGATGTTGAGTGCGAGGATTCGAGCAAGAGATGCATTATTGCTTATGAAAACCGTTCAACAATCAATGACACTTTATTTATGTATAGGACCTGGAATGGTACAACCATGTCAGGAGAGTATATTGCTAATATAACTGTAATGGATAGTTGGCCAATTAACTGGATAAGGTTCTACCCAAAAAAAGGCTCTAACATAATAGGGGTTGTCGTGCAGAACCAGGGAAACTCTTCTGCCCGAATTGACAATGGCACTGCCACCATTGTCGGAGGAATCTGGAACGGCACCAATTTCACCAATTGGCAAATGTTTACTGATAACGCCCCTAGAAATTCAAGTAGCGATGGCTACACACATGATAAGCACTTTGATTGCGGCTGGGAAGGAGGGACAGGCAAGCTTTTGTGCGTGTATTCTAATGATACTAATCGGGCAGTGCTTGCCCGCAGGTATAATGGAACGGGCTGGGAAAATCTTGGAAGCATATACAGCAACATGACCGAGCCATGGGAATTCGCTGTCTGCGGCCAGGAGCCAACCAGCACGTTCGGTCACTCATACCTGGGAATAATGTTCTGTGACAACACCAGTGATATAGACGGTGGAATATGGAATGGCACAGCATTCTCCAAAACCCAGGGCAACCAGCTGCCTGCAAAGAACTCAAACTCAGAATGCGGCAGGAACAAGGCAGCAGCTGAGTGGGGACAGAACTTCCAGTGCAAATGGGAGAATTCAGGAGACCAGGCAGTGTTTGTCTGGGTGAATACAGCCTCTGACAGTTTCTTGACATCTGGAATCTATACCAAGAGCACAAACACTTTCACTAATAGTAACTGGTCTACCGGCATAAGGATACTCGCAGGCGGCACTGCGCAATTAAGGACAGCAGCTCTTGTTCCAAACCCGTATAATGACAAGATATTCTTGACCTATTCTGATGTTGGCGGTGGTTTCCAGCATGGCGGCTGCTCATTGTGGAGAGGAAATGTGTGGGATGGCTCTGGCTGCAACAACTCTGCAGCATTTGAAACCAACGGCACGACCACTGCAAGGGTTTGGCTTACCTTTGACTGGTTCAGGCTCAGGTATGAGCCCTACATAATAATTAACTATCCGAGCTTGACCTACACTAATTATAGTTATAATGGCTCACAAACAGGACAACAGCCTGCTGCTGCCTATAATGGCTCTACAACAGGCAATCCTCCGGCAGGTGCCAGTGCCCCAATACAAGGCCAGGAATTCACCACGCTATGCTACCAGTCAACAGCAGCGCTCGATGATAACCAGTGGTGCACCAGCCTGCACGATAACGGCACTGCCGGCTACAGGATTTATCAGAGCTACAAGTTCTACATCACTGACCCGGCCATAAGCATTTCAGACATGACCCTCCAGCACCAAGGATACGCCTTAAGAAATGCTAGCGCTGATGACTTCAGGATTTTCATATACAATTGGGCAACAAGCAGTTATGAATTAAAGAAAACTGTTTTCGGCATGACACCTGATGACTTGTATTCTGAGACAATAATCACAGGCACAATGACTGACTATGTAAGAAACAACACTGCCTATGTCTTGCTTGAAGGCTCAACAGCATCCACCGCCCTTACCACTGTCAGCATCAGAACCAATTATATCAATCTCGCAGTAGAGAACAAGCCAGTATTAAGGTCAACCCGGACTTACAATGCCACAGCCGCTGATGCTGATGGCATCAGCGCCTGCAGGTGGGCTTATTACAATGCAAGCGGCATGGTCGGAGGCTTGACCCTAATGAGCCCTTCCGGAATAAATTACATTAACACCACGGACACTGCTTCAGTTCCGGACAACATCTATGATTTGTACGTGTTCTGCAATGACACTCTCAGCAATACCAGGAACACCAGCATTAATGTCAGGATTGACAACACGCCTCCGGGCGTTGTGGCAATAAGCCCGAACACTAGCACTAATTTCACAGTCAACAATATCAACTTCTCATGGAACACCACAGACATAGCCCTAGAGAACATGCTTTGTAACATAACCATAGACAGTGTCGTACAGTCACCGCAAAACATAATCTCCCCAGATAACCAGCTAGTTACGCAAAACATATCTGGCATAGCAGATGGCACGCATTACTGGAATGTTACCTGTGTGGATAATGCTGGAAACGCGAACACCTCTGAAACAAGGATGTTTGACATCGACACTGCAGGGCCAAGCATAGCCCTCAACTATCCTGAGCATGGCTCTTATAAAAATGACCAGCCCATCAATCTTAACTTTACGCCGACAGATGCCCACAGCGTTATGAATTGCTCCTTATTCCTTGACGCGACCTACAACAACACCATTTATAATCTTACAAGCGGCCAGATGTATAATTTCACATTCAACAATGTAAGCGAAGGGCTGCATCGTTGGAATGTCAGCTGCTATGATTCGTTCAACTTCAGAGGAAATTCCACCACGTATAATTTCACCTATGACATTACCGCGCCGTACATAGCGCTCAACACAAGTGAAACTTTATTCAATGGAACCATACCTGAACTCAACTACACAGCCTGGGACGGCATTGACTCAACCCTTACCTGTAACATCACGGTCAACGAGGACATTGTTGACTACAACATCCCATCGCAAAATGGCACCATGGTAGCAAGAAACGTCAGCCTTGTCAGCGGGTATAAGGCCTGGAACGTTACCTGCTGGGATGATGCTGGCAATATGAATGTATCCGAGACTCGGTATTTCCAGGTCATAGGGGGTCCGCTCGTAAAAATCTACAGCCCGTTCAACAACACTGTGGGAAACGGCAGCAACATCACCTTCAGCTATAATGTCACTGATGGCTACGCTGTGCTTAACTGCTCATTATATATTGACGGAGCATTGAACCAAACCAACTCATCCATCCCTGACGCTACCTACGGTGTGAACAGCACCTTTTATCTCGCTGACCTTGCAGAGGGGATTCATTACTGGAACATCACCTGCGTCAACTCCATACTCTGGGTAGGCTATTCTGACAACTATAAGATCACATCTGACAGGAGCAATGCCACCATTACCCTGATTGCGCCAGCAAGTGATGAGGTGGTTAATTTCACGCCTGTGAAATTCAACTTTACTGTAACTGACTCGTACTCCCCGAACATGACTTGTAACCTTACTGTTGACAGTAACATAAACGCTGCAAACATGAACTTCAAAGTCGACAATGGCACCCTGGTTTCACGCAACCAAGCCCTGGCAAACGGCAATCACTCATGGAATGTCACCTGCACAGACTTGGGCGGCAACACTAACACATCAGCAACGCAAAATTTCTCTGTTAACATCACAACGCCTATTAATGTCAATGTGACTGCTAACAAAATCATATATCAAGAGAACGAGATAGTAAGAATAAATGTAACGACCCGCAATGATTCCAATGCCTTGATCTCTGCGAACATAACGCTCGACTATATATATGCCAACAACACATACACCGATGTTCCCTGGTGGAACCTCTCTTTCCCGAAGAGAAAGCCAATATTTATCAACGAAACCAGCAATCAGACAAGAACAGACAAGCCAATCCTGCTGAACCTCACGTTTGTCCTTGGAGACATCATCGGCTGCAACAACACCAGGATAATAGACGACAACACCTTGCTGCCTGTAGCCTACAATGTAATCAGCGGAGATGGTGTTTTTACATGCAACATAATCTTTAATGCCTCAGTCACAGCCAATGCTGTCAATGAGAATAATTATCACCTTTACTATGGAAACACAACTATTGCCGGAGATCCCAGTTATTCTAACCTGACGCGAAAAGTCACCATATTCTCTGACACATTTGATGCTGTCGTATCTGCCAACTGGACCACCACCACATGGAACTGGGCGAACAACAACCCTGCCCTGTTAGCATCCGGAGGCAACGCGCACATCAATGGCTCACAAACCAATGCAACCATAAGGCTTACTTTCTTGCAAAGCCTCGCCAAGTATGACTTTGCCAATGTATCATTCATCTGGGCAATTGGTGCCAACTGGACCGCTGCTACTGATTTCCTAAGGCTGGACTTCACCAGCAGCAGGGCGAGCTGGACCAATATAGCCAGCTTGGACGGCGGAGTTAATAATGGGACGCTATACAGCTTCACTACAGGCTTAAACTCCACATTTAAGGCAGACGGGTTCAACCTGAGATTCAGGGCGTCAGCCAACGTCACTGGAAAGCACGGCGGATTTGACACGCTCAACATCACTGCATACAACAACGTCCAAACCAACATCAGCACCAGAGCTGGCAGTGAACAGGTATTTGTTGAGAGGCTTATCAATGCCACCAACAGCTCAGGAACCTACAACACCAGCTGGACCACTCTCGGCAGGACCATGGGTAATTATTCAGCAGTAGTCTATGCTGTGAATTCAGACCCCAAATTAAGGCCAGGCACAGGCTATGACTGGTTCACCATAATAAGAGACACCTTCGGGCCTAACATAACCTTAATCTTCCCGCTCAACGGGACAACGAACCATACTGGCACTTACAACTTCAGCTACAATGCCAGCGACGTGGCGAACAATGTGGCTAACTGCTCATTGGTGCTGAATAGCGTGATAAACCAAACCAACACTTCAGTCAATACAACCGCGCCTAATAATTTCACTGTCAGCAACATGCCCGAGGGAAAATACAACTGGACAGTTCTCTGCTATGATAGCCTGGGGAACAATGCCTCTGCCACTCCATATTGGTTGTATCTTGATGACTCACCGCCAAACATATATCCTATATACCCGAATAATACTCTCTTGCCATCAGGAAACATAACCTTCAGGTTCAATGTTACAGACAACCTTGACATGAATTTGACATGCAATATAAGTGTTGACAACCGCACCAACAACAAGACGGTCTATGCCATCAACAACACCATCGCCAACGGCACAATAGTCAACATAACAGACGGGAACCATTCCTGGAATGTTACCTGCTTCGACAACATATACAATAATGCGACAAGCATAAATCTAAACTTCACTACTGCATCCCTGCCAACGGTAGTGCTGGACAGCCCTGCTGATGGTTATGGCGTGAACAGCACAGATATCGTGCTGTATTACAACCTCACCTCAGCAAATGTAGTGAACTGTTCATTAATATTGAATGGTGCCATCAACTCCACCCAGAACGAGTCGGAAATACCCTATAAGAATAACGAAGGGAAAAACAACTTCACTCTCATCGGCTTAAACTACGGGATATACAACTGGACAGTGCTGTGCTTTGACTCCAACAACTTCAACGACACTGACACGGTTAGGACTTTCCAGCTTGACAATGCTGCTCCAAACATCACTCTCCTCTACCCGGCATATAACCAGACCTTGACAGTGAAGGATGTGACTTTCATATTCAACGTAACAGATATTGATAATGTCTTGCTATGTAACTTATCTCTTGACGGAGTTGTGAACAGGACCAATATCAGTGCCAATTCCTCTCTTAACACCTCAGTCGCTATTAGCAACCTTAATTTAACCAACCACACGTGGAGCGTCACCTGCATAGACAACACAGGATTCTCAACAATATCAGACACCTGGCCCTTTATACTGAACTCGAGCGTCTCAGTAAGCCTTGTGAGCCCGGCCAACAACACGCCTGATAATGATGGCAATGTAAACTTTTCATACATCCCTTACAGCGCAGCTAATTTCACAATGGGCCAGTGCAAGCTTTATTTTAATGGAATACAAAATGACACGCATACTTCTGGATTGAGCACAGGAAGACAAGACACATTCGTAGAGCTCAACTTCCCAGAAGGACAGCACACCTGGTATGTGAACTGCACAGACAACAACGGGGTAGTAGGCTGGAGCGAGACCAGGAACCTTCTCATAGACAAGACCAATCCTTCAGTAACAGCCCACTATCCGAACGGGGATGTGTTCACTAACTCAACCATATTCTTCAACTGGACTGCAACAGATAACCTGGATACGAACCTAACCTGCTCTGTCACTGCCAATGGAACAATAAAGACTCCTGCCAATATCAACAGCCCGAATGGCACGACGACCAATACAACCTACAGCTCATTTGGCGACGGGACTATTTTCTACAATGTCACCTGCACGGATAATGTGGGGCGCACCAACACCAGCGCGACCCTGAACTTCACAGTAAACGAGCCGCCCAAAGTAGCGCTCGGAAACCCACCTAATAATAATAGGACAAGAAGCCAGACAGTCATATTCTTCTATACTCCGACTGATAATTCAGGCAACATCTCAAGCTGCACCCTAATATTGGATAGCTTAGCCAATGAAACCAACAGCACCCAGACTGCTTCAGGAGTGCAGAGAAACACCACAGTCAACAGCATACCTGAAGGCATGCACAACTGGACTGTGAATTGCACAGACCCATCGGGCAATGTCGGGACGAACTTGTCTATCAAGAACTTCACAGTAGACCTGACCGCGCCTAACATATCTCTCATAATTCCGAACGAAGGGGATTACCTGAGCGCCAATGTCGTGTTCAACTGGACAGCCGTCGACACATACAACGTCACCCTAAGCTGCCAGCTCTTCATAGACAGCACGTACAACAGGACCATAAACAAGACCAGCGGCAGCTATTTCAACACAACAATCATTAACATGACTGACGGGCCGCACAACTGGAGCGTCAACTGCTCAGACGATGTCGGGAACTGGAATGTGAGTGAGACAAGAAACTTCACCATCAACCAGCCAGACTTGTACATCGCCGACAACAGGGTCAGCTTCAACAACACCAACCCTGACTTGTACCAGACAATACAAATACGGGCAAATGTGAGCAACATCGGAGGAGTGAGCGCAAACAACGTGCTCGTGGAATTCTGGGACAATGGAATGCCAGGAATAGGGACCTTCCTAGGCAATGCGACAGCAACCGTGGCTGTCAATGCGTCAGTGCTCTTCTCAATAAACTGGAGCATCACACCCGGCTATCACACAATTTACGCCCTGGTAGACCCGAACAATACAATCACGGAGATGAACGAAACCAATAACAATGCCACTGCTAACATAAGCGCATTGTTCAGCAACATAACCTATCCGGAGAACAACACCATAACAACCGACAACACCACGCAACTGGACTTCAATGTGACAGATTATACTGCTAACAACATCACGTACAGGATTTATGTGGACGGCATCTTTAACAGCCAGACGGGAAACGTGACTTCTGGCTCCAACACGAGCATAAACCTCACTGCGCTGACTGACGGAATCCACCTCCTCAAGGTTCAGGCAACAGACACCCTTAACAGGAGCAAGAATTCCACGACTATAAACATAACCGTCGACACCCTGCCGCCGATTGTCAGGTTTGAGACAAGAAACGGGAGCTGGTTTAATTACACTGCGCCAAGGATCTACTTCAACATCTCAGACATAGTTGACACCAACATAAATTATAGCGTTTATATTAACGGCTCATTCGACCAGTCAGGAAATGTCTCAAGGAACACGAGCACCAGCGTCAACCTAACTGCCCAGCCAGAAGGAAGCTATAATATCACTATACAAGCCATTGACGATGTTAACAACTCAGCGAACTACTCCATCATCATATATATTGACACCACCCTGCCGGACGTAAACCTCAATTATCCTGATGATGGCGCTAACCTCACAGCCATGAGCGTAAGGCTTAACTTCACAGCGACAGACAACCTTGACCCGTCGCTGACCTGCAACTTGACACTTGACAGCATCGTCAACAGGACTAACTTCCAGGCCAACAACAGCCAGGAAACCTCGACGCTTGTTAGCGGCCTCAGGGAGGGAACGCATTACTGGAATGTGACCTGCTGGGACAACGCCACTAATATTAACACGTCAGAAACGCGGTCTTTCAACATTTATATCGCGCCCAGAGTTAACCTTACAGCGCCAGCCAATGGCAATGTCTCCAACAACACCAACACGACATTCTACTTCAATGTGAGCGATGACACAGGCATAACCAACTGCTCCATCCTGCTCAACGGCGCAATAAACACCACCAAGCCAGGGAGCGAGCTCACCAACAATGCCACCAACAACTTCACAGTCAACTACATGAATGGAAGATATAATTGGAGCGTAAAATGCTATGACAACACCACCCAGTTCGTAGAGGGCAATTCTGAGAACTGGACAATAACAATAGACATCACTGCGCCTTATCCCAACATCACTACTGCTAATTATTCCTGGTTCAACACCACCAGCCCGCTGATCAACTTCACTATTACTGACGACTATTCCAATCCCATCAGCTACACGTTCTACGTGGACGGCAGCCCGAATGTGAGCGGCGCAATCGGCAACAACACGCCAACAGGAACCCTGCTCCAGAGCATTGCGCCGAATGGGAGCTTCTCCATTGTGCTGCAGGCATACGACAGTGCCTGGAACTACAGGGACAGCTCGAGCATAATCATTAATGTTGATACTGTGAAGCCCAGCATCAACCTCTCAGCCCCCACGCAAGGCCAGGAATTCAATGATACTGCTGTGCAGTTCAACTTCACAGCAACAGACAACATGGCAAACTACACCTTATGCAACCTCACCATCAGCAATGGCATGTACCAATACAACATCAATGCCAGCAATGATAGTGTGCAGAACATAAACAAGAGCGGATTCACCTCAGGCACTTATTATTGGAATGTGAGCTGCACTGACCTAGCCAGCAACAAGAACACCAGTGTGACATGGAACTTCACCATAAGGGCGCCGGACCTTGTCATCACCAGCGGGAACATCTCCTTCAGCAACAGCACGCCACGTGAAGGAGACAATATCACTCTCTATGCGAACGTGTACAACGCAGGAGGAATACCTGCCTATAATGTAACTGTGCAATTCTGGAAAGGAGATAGGACTGCAGGAGGAACTCAGATTAATGGGAACTTAACCATCAGCACGCTTAACAACAGTGACAACTTCACAGTCAGCCTTACGTATAACACGAGCATAGGATACAATAATATTTTTGTCGAGGTTGACCCGCCGACAACAACCAACGGAAGCTTGATAGAAGAGAATGAGGGCAACAACAAAGCTAACAACTCATTTGTTGTGGGGCTCTACCAAGTCTATGCTGGCAACGTAACAGGCCTTATTGACCTGGAGAAGCAGAGCATCAACATCTCAATATTCCAATGGAATATCACCAACGGGACAGGAAGCAACATCTTTGTAACTGACATCGGAGCCACGCCTGACTTTAGAAATTTGCAGGCAATCGGAAGAAACACCACCAACGGGAGCGTTGCCAATGACTTCACTGACATCGACACAGCACTAGGCACCACTAATTACTCTGACTCCATTAACAACACCTTTACGAGCAGCGGGGCTCCCAAGGAGACAAAAAGCTTTATCGTATTCGAGAGGCAGATAAGCAATGTCCCGATAATCAACAGCACCAACACCAGCAGCTTTGTCACAGGCATGCTCTGGGACATGAGCGATGGAAATGTTGAATACAACGGGACCCAAGACCTGCTCTTCAACACAGAGATTAACAAGAGCCAAGTCGGCAGCCTGGGAACATCTGACTTCGAGATAAAGGTGCCTGCGCTGCTGAGGAATTATGAAGCAGCAGGGACGAGCGTTGCGTTTTACTATGAGCTGAAGTGAAGATTTGAAAATAAGGCGCTAAAAGAAAGGGTGCTAGAGAAATGAAACCTGAAAAAATGAGCGCAAATATACATATACTACATATATAATTAATACATATACATAATTAACTATTCATTACAATTACATATACATGATATTCATTAATTTTCGAGATTTAGCAAGATTTAAATAATGAGAAACATAAGGAAGGATAAAAGAGGTGTGGGAATGGGAGCGTGGCAGTTGACGAAGGGTAAAGAAGAGAGATCCGCCGCACGGGCTGAGGAAACCGGTGAGATTGGCGGCGATAAAATGGTTGAAGGCATGGTTGAAGGGGAGGAAAAGGAATCCCTCACTGAAGTCAATTGGGTTAAAACAGGAGTGCCTGGCTTTGATGAGCTCATCACCAACGGCATACCACGAGGAAATTCTGTCCTCATTAGCGGCGGGCCAGGGACCGGCAAGACCACTTTCTGCCTGCAGGTATTAAAAGAAGCTGCTGAGAAAGGGGAGAAATGCCTTTACCTGACATTTGAAGAAGAAGCATCCCGGCTCAAGCAGCACATGAAGAATTACGGCTGGAACCCGGAAAAACTTGAGAAAGAAGGAAAGCTTATCATCCGCAAGATGCAGCCATTTGAGCTCAGCCGCTCTGTTGAGGCCCTGCTCGCCAAGGCTAGCGGAGAGCTTACCATTGAGCTGGATGAAATTGAAGGCATCATACCGAAAGGATTCAAGCCCGACAGGGTTGTGCTTGACTCATTGTCAGCAGTAGCTGCAGCTTTCATCGGCAAGGAAGAAGGATACAGGATTTACATTGAGCAGCTTTTCAACCTGTTCAAGAGCATTGGGACCACATCATTCCTGATAACAGAGATTGAGCAAGACACGACGAAATACAGCCGGAGCGGGATTGAGGAATTCCTCGCAGATGCTGTGTTTGTTTTTTACAACATAAGGCAGAAGAGCGTCAGGGTTAATGCGCTGGAAATCATCAAGATAAGAGGAACACCTCATCAAAAGAAAATTGTGCCGTTCAAAATCTTATCTGAGCAAGGGATTGTAGTCTATCCCAGGGAGGAAGTCTTTACTTAAGGCATTCAATGCACTCCTATCAAGGTTAAAAATGAAAAATTTTTTCAAGCTGAATAAGCTAAATACATTCGGCAGCCACACAAGATGTCACATCCTTATCATTTTAGTTAGCTGCATACTTTTTATCCTGCCCTGGATAAATGCCTTCGCAGGCAACTATTCTGAAACATCGCCTTTCAGCTGCGGAGCCAACTGTAGCGGAGGATACGAGCGGTTTGGCCACAGCGCATCCTACTGCCTTTCCCATCCAGGCGAGTGCTACAACACAATCGATTCCTGCACAGATGGAAATAACCCGCAGTACGAATACGTAGAGAATATAACTATAACTGACCTCAACAGCACCAACTTCACAGGAGGCGATACTGTAAACATTGATGCCTATGTGGATTGCGATAGTGATGGGGATTGGGTGGTGTTTGCATATCACAACGGCACTGGCTTCAGAAGCCTCAACGAGCAATTCTGCGATGTTGATGATAAGGACCATAAATACTACGATTTCACCCTTGACAATCTAGGCGGGAACCAAACTGTACGCGTGGCCATCGCCTATGCCGGCGCGAGCGGCTTTATCTGCGGGGGAGAGGCATCTTATCCGCAATGGTCAGATACTGATGACGTGACTTTTCTTGTCCAAAGCATACCTGACAATGAAAACCCATCTGTCACAGACCCTGTGCCTGCTCCGGATGCGACATATGAGTCCCAGGAAAATCTTGAAATACTAATTTGTGTGAATGCAATCGACAACCAGGAATTAGACAAAGTGATCGCCAACATAAGCTGGGACGCTGGCAATAGCCTGATGCAGCTGGAGAGCAGCGAGCTTCTTTATTGCAACAACTTCACTAACACAACGGAAATTGGCACATACAATGTCAGCTTTATTGTAAATGACACTTCGGGGAATGTGAATGATAGCGTAACAACTTACTTTGTCATCCAGCACACCAGCAACATAGTGCCTTACTCCCCTGTGCAAGGGGATGTGTTCACCTATGGGCCTATGCCGCTTAACTTCACAATAGACGCCATAGGATATGACCTTGACGCTGTATTCTACTCACTCGACAACGGACAAACCAACACTACCATAACCAGCAGGGGAATTAATGTCTCATTCACCCAGCCAGACGCTGATGAGACAACAGGCGAGAACACCACGGATTATGCTAACCTCTCCATGTCATTCAAGCCAGTTGAAGAAATGAATGTCAAACTTGTAAGCATAAGCCTTAAGAAAGAAGGCTCAGGCACGCCAGATGCACAGCTTCAGCTCAGGACAGATGATGCAGGCCAACCTTCAGACACCATACTCGCCTATGGCAACATCACTGACAGCGATGTCAGCACAGACAACTATTCCTTTGTTGATATAACCCTGAACACCACTGTTAGCCTTGAAGCTGACACAACATACTGGCTATTCCTGACCCCGAACAGCTCTGCCCCTGATTATTACTCCTGGGAATCTAGCAATGACGGCTTTTATGCTGACGGCAATTATAGCAATAATGACAGCCTTGACTTGCTTTTCATAATCTATGATGCATATAATTACAGGACAACTATTGAGGGCATTCCGCCTGGAGCCTACACAATAATTATTTATGCCAACAGCACCTCAAACGAAACCCTGGCTGCTCCGCAAGTAGACTTCAGCATTGACTATACAGCGCCGAGCTTGAATGACTTTACTTACTCACCTAACACGGCTGAAGGGCTGGACCCGAATGTAACCATTAATTTAACAGCCAATGTGACCGATGACCTAGCCCTGCAAGAGGTCTTCATACAGTACAAAGGCGAGGAGGAGAGCGATTTCCAGAACGCCACCACAACCCAAGATGGAGACCTTTATACCGCCAACATGACTCCTGATGCAGAAGGCACATGGGCTGTGAGGGTTATGGCCTGGGACACGTCCAATAACACATTAATCTCTGATGAGCTCTACTTTGACATAGCTTGGGACTATGAATGGAATGCCTTGCCTGAATCATTTGATACAACCTCTGCTTTCCTCAACACCAATGTCAGCGTCGGCAACATCACCATTAACAACACGGCAGATTTCATGTTCAGCTTTAACATCTCCAAAGCCGAGACGATTCTGCCAATCTACTTCAACAACACCCCTGACAGCATAATCATAAATGTAAGCCCCGGGACAGCCTCTCAAGTCGAAGTCAGTGCAACAGGGCAAAGCATTGAATCAGAGCAACCCATCAGCATCCTGATAGATGCCCTGGATGATGGTGCACAACCAGATTTCGTGAGCAATGATTTCACCTTCATATCCTATGTTGCAGGGCCTTATCTTAAGATTGAAATAACAGAATACGACTCCACAGTCACGCAAGGACAGGAGAGAGTGGGGCTTACAGCCAGAATCATCAATTTGGGAAATGAGACAGCCAATAATGTTTATGCCTACTGGGACCTACCGTCAGATTGGAGCGCAAAGACAAACCTGAGTGCAGAGTATGATTCCCTGGGCGTAGGGGAAGAGGTCGAGTTCACAAGGTTTGTGAATATTGAAGGAAGCGCAGCCACAGGCACTCAAAACATCAGCGTATATGTTAACTGCTCTGAAGAGAAAAATGATTCTGACCAGAGGAGCGTGAATGTGAACAGCAGTGGTGAAGAAGAAGAGACTCCAATTGTGCATCGCGGAGGCGGAGGCGGAGGCGGTTCGGTTGTTCCTGAGAAAACAACCAAGCTAAACATCATCATCCCTAAAGAAGTCGAGGTCGAGCGAGGCACAAACATCACTATAGCTGGTGTGCTAGAGAATAATGGTGAAACTGACTTGAAAAAAATCAGCCTTGCTCTTGAAAACTTTCCAATAGTCCACTATAAGATAAACCCGGCTGCGATTGATGAGCTGAAAGCAAGTGATAAAAAATCATTCTCCCTGTTTTTAGATGTGCCTCCATACCTTGGCAGCGGCAAGCAAAAAGCCGCTCTTGCTGTAAAAGCATTAGTTAACGATGCTTGGAAAGAATTCAGTCAAGGCATAACCCTTATAGTAATTAGTGAGGACAAAGCTGACGCCACGGGTTGCTTTGGAAATGCCGATTCAAAACTCGCTGAGCTTGAGAAGCAGGGAATAGGAACAGCAGGATTAAGCAGAAAACTAGAGGAGGCCAAGAAAAAATACGACAACAAAGATTATCCTGAAGCCAGCAGCCTTTGCAATGAAATAATGCAAGAGGCAGAGCTTGCCTTGAAACTCAATGAACAGATGGCTGCAATTAATTCTGACTATTCCGGCTTAAGGAAAGAGGTGCCTGAGATCAGCGAGCTCATAAAACTCGCCAGGGAAGCTTTTGAAAGAGAGGATTACACCCTTGCAGGCCTGAGGGCAGAGCAGGCGCAGCTCCTTGTAGGCATGAAAGAAAAAGAAGTCCAGCAGACCTTATCTTACAGGGCAAATTTCATCAGGGAGCACCTAAGCCAAATCATCCCAGCGCTCGCTATTATGATGATAATCAGCATTTTTATACATTCCTCAACGAGCCTCAGCGCTGTAAAGAAAAAAATGAAGGCGCTGGAAACACGCAAGGAGAACATAAAGATGAACATAAAAGAAGTGCAGGAGAAATATTTTATCCAAAAGATACTGTCCCGCAGGGTTTATGACCGGGAGATGGCCCACTACCGAAGCATGCTTGCTGAAATTGAGAAGAGAAAAAGCGAGCTTGAGGTAAAAAAACTAAAAGTCATAAGTGGGCATACAGTGCAAGACCTGGAAAAGGTTAAAGCTGAAACAGAAGAGAGCAAGAAAGCGCTCCAAAGGAGATACTTTGTTGAGAAATCCATTGACAAGAAGACTTTCAAAAAGCTGTCCCTCAGCCTGGACAGGACCTTGCAGGAGTTTGACAGGAGGATTGCGCTAAAAAAAGAGCGAAAGTAAACAAACAGCATAAACAAAAAGCCATAAGAGCTGTGCACTAAGTAAAAACCAAAAATAAGAGGTGTGAATTGGAACTGAAAAAAGGGAAAAAAGGCAGCGGCAGCAGGAATATCAGAACCAAAAACATCAGGGCACTTGGAATTCTCAAAGTCCTTGCCTTAATCATCCTGGCTTTATTAACACTCTTAACACTTCTGGCAGTGCAAACTTTTGTTGTAGCAGCTGCAGAGGAACAGGATTTAAGGGCGGCTCTCCTTAACCTTAGCAATGCAAAGGAAGAAATGCTAAATGCAGGGCTGGGAGTTGCAAGGATTAGCGACCTTATTAGCGAGGGATTTATGTACCTAAGCTATGCTGATTATAATAAGACAAGGGAAATCATCTCTGCTGCGCATAATGTGAGGGACTTAGCCTTCAAAACGCAAAAAGAGCTTGCCTTGGTTAAACAGCTATTCCTGGATGCCCAGCAGTCGAATATAACCATGATGAGCGCCGGCGCCGATGGCTCAACAGGCACAAGGATAGATTTGGGGCTTAACTATTCCCAGAGAGAGTTTGAAAAAGAGAACTATGAAGAAGCGCTTCAGGCTCTGGGCGTCGCAAAAAAAATAATCCTTGAAAGCATAACAAGCAAGTACGCAACCCTCAAAGACTCGCTCTCAGCCCTGGAAAAGAAAACAGAGGAGTTTGGGCTGAGCAAATACAGGCTGACTAACCTGCAGGGGCTGCTGCCCGAAGCATTAGCAACCGGAAAGATTGACGAGCTTGAAATCATTGAGAAAGAAATCGGGCAGCTAAGCAAAGGCGTCAGCGACTATGAAGAAACCAAGCTATCAATTCCTGCGCTGGAAAGCAGGCAATTGTCTGCGCAAGTCATTGAAGACGGGCTTGAGGAAGCACGAGCATACCTTAATGTAGCGGATTACAACTCAGCGCTCAATAAGCTGGAAACCCTTAAGGAGATGATAAGCACGGCGCTTAAATTAGATGAAGAGGCTGCTGAGTTTGAGAAAACCCTTAATGACGAAAAAGCAAAATATGCAACAGGTTTCAGCTTTAGCGAAACAGAAGCCCTGCTTGCAAAAGCCAGGTATGAGCTTAGCGTGGGCAATTACGCAGAGGCAGAGCAACAGCTAGGCAAGGCAAGGAAGAGCTTGGAAAGCAGAAAGGCAGAGTTCCTGGTAAAGAATGCTTCCAGGAAAAGCCCGCTGTTTAGCCTCAAGGAATTCATCTCAAAGAACTGGCCTTACATATCAGCTGTGCTTTTCATTGCCATCATACTAATACTACTCAGCCATAAAGCAATTGCTTATTCGCTGAGAAAGAAAAAGCTTGCAAGCCTGGAGAAAGAATTAAGAGTCAGCGAGAAGCAGGTGCAGGAGCTGCAAAGGAGTTACTTTATCCACAAGAAAATGTCTAGGGAAAGCTATGACGATGCCTATGATGTATTGCAGGACAAGATAACCAGCCTCAAGGAGAGGATATCATTGCTGCACAAAAAGATAAGCAAAATGGACGCGAGCGCTAAGAGAAGCAAAAAGGTTAAAAAGCCAGAGGGCACACCTTGAAAAGCAGACTAAGCATAGGAGAGAAAGCATGAGCCTAACTGAGGATATGAAAGACAAGCAGATCGTCCTGGTCATATTCCCAAAATCAAAATACATAACCCTGCTGCCTGAAGTTATAAAGGCCACTGATGCGTCTTCAAAAATGATCTGCTACGTAAGCCTTAACAAGCCATACAAAAGCATAATAGACACCCTGAACAAAAATAAACTGAACCCTGCCAAGTACTTCTTCATTGACGTTCTCACCAGCACAGTGGAGACGCCTGCACCGGCAAAAAATTGCGAGTTCGTGCAGTCCCCAAGCGCCCTCACAGACATAAGCCTTGCCTTCACCAAGGCAGTGCATGAGAAAGGCTGCGATAATGTGTTGTTCGACACCATCTCCACACTAACAATATATCAGGACACAGGCGAAATTATCAAGTTCACCCAGAACCTGATGACCAAGGCAAGAGTTAGCAATGTGAAATCAGTCTATATTGCCCTCAAAGAGGACAGCCAGGAGCTGATTAAGGACCTCACCATGTTCGTGGATGGGGTTGTTGAGCTGAACTGATTGTCTGCACAACCATGAAAATTTCTAACAGCAAGGTTTTTATATTGCAATAATTGTCTTAATTCTCAGGGGTGGGAAATACAGAGAAAAGGTGGTAAGCCATGCCAGAAGAGGCTATTGAAACTGAAGAGGATATTCCATCCGGCCATGTTCTGGGAGGCAGGTATAAAATAGAGAAATTAATTGGGAGCGGAGGGATGGCAAAGGTTTACTCTGCCTTTGACCAAAAGCTAACAATTGAAATCGCGCTTAAAGTTCTAGGTGAAAAATATTCTTCAGATAAAGAACTGGTTAAGAGGTTCTATAGGGAAGCCCAGTCAGCAGCAAAACTGAACCATAAAAACATAACCCGGGTTTATGATGTTGACGAAATTGAAGGCCTGCATTGCATAGCCATGGAACTTGTTAAAGGCAGAACCCTAGACAAGATAATCCAGGGATATTCAAACCAGAAAAAATTCTTCCCGGTCCCAGAAGCGTGCACCATCATAAAAGACACTGCCGAAGCCCTTAGCTATGCCCATGCCCAAGGAATTATCCACAGGGATATTAAGCCCGGTAACATCATAATATCTGACAAAGGAGAGCTGAAGATAACTGATTTTGGCATTGCAAAGATAATGGAAAGAGAAGGCAAGCCAGAGCACACCATCCTAACCAAGGACTTCAGCATACTGGGCACGCCGCAATACATGGCGCCTGAGCAGATAAGGCAAGAAAAAGTGAGCGGAAAAACAGATGTGTTCGCCCTGAACACAGTGTTTTATGAACTGCTAGCAGGAAGGCTGCCCTTTAATAATGTGAGGGAAGCTGACAGCACCACCAAGATCGCCAACACACTTACCGAAAAGCTGAAAAGCCCAAGAACATTTAACAGGAAAATCCCGCAAAAACTGGAAGACATCATTCTCAAAGGCCTTGAAAAAAATCCTGAAAAAAGATATGATGCACCAGGATACTGCCATGCACTCGACTCCTACATGAAAGGCGAGACTGTAAATGTTGAGGGAAGCTTCAGAAGGCGGTTTGAGGTTAATAGAAGGGAATTCCTAATCAAAGGGGCTGCTGGATTGGTTGGGGTTGCCACACTAATAGGAGCGCCAACAATCATATTAAACAAGAGGCATGCTTATGAGAGATCGCTGTACTCAACGCTTGACAGGATGCAAAAAGCACCAACCTGGGAGGAGATGAAGCCATTTCTAAAAGAGCTCAAGATGAAACTATTTGACTGGGAACTGGAGAGGGCAAAACATTTGGAAAGGGACAAAGCTGCTTTTTTATTTAACGAGAATAAAACAGTCACCTATACGACACAAGCTTATAACGGATTTCAATTCATCAGGGATATTTATTCCCTGGGATTTCAGGAAACAAAGAACCCTGAGTTCTTAGAATTATTTAGTCATTTCTATGACTTAACAAATTTTAATGAAACAAAAACTTACCAATACTATCTTGACCGGTTCAAAATTGATTATGAAATGATGAGAGCACTGGAGGAGGTTAATTTCAAAAGGATAGATGAATACAAGGAGAAGATGATGTCTGCAATCAAGCATTTGATTAGCGAGAGATATAATGAAAAGGGAAAATTCTTCCAGTACATAAATAAGAATGATGAGACTGTGGACGAGCAGGTGATATATGCTTACACTCAATTCAATACCATCCCTCTCCTATGCGAAGGATTCAGGTTATTTAATACAGAAAAGGCATTCGGAGTAGAACCCACGCATTATTTAGATTTAATTATAAATCAGACAAGAGCATCTAACAAAACGCTCATAGGTGATGATTACGGAGTGCATTTCGGAGCATTCATTTATACCATAAGCAATAAGCCGCCGAAGTTTTTCTCCAAAGCAGGGCATTCCGACAATGCTTACCTCTCGGACGAGAATATAAGATACATCACTCAGGGATTATATCCGGTAATAAGTTTACTAAATCGAATAGGAGGGCTGGAAAGCAATACTGCACTGGGCAGTAAGAATAAATTAAATGAAAATATTAGGGGACTGAACCCTGATTACTTAGAAGCAGTAAAGAAGGAAAATGAGGAATTAAAAAAGACCTTGTTAAGGATATTTGATTTTTATAGAAAGAGCTTAAAAAGCGATGGGAGCTCATCATACTATCTTCCTGCGGCGGGTAGAAAGCTTGAAACAAATAACCCTACAAACTTATCATCTACAATCGGCTATTTTAATTTCGTGAACTCCCTGTTAGATACAAAGGAGATGTTCCGTAATCAGCTCTCAAAGCCAGAAATAGACTGGCATTATCCTGAAAGAATAAATTTAGCCTGCGTCATATTTAAAAAAGAAAATTTCAATAGTGACTATAAGCCTTCAGGGCATCAATCATTTTTTAAAAAGATAATTTATGATTTCAGCGACCCCACCATAATAAGCTCTGTTGAAGTGGAAAAGGAATTGCTGGATGGATTATTAAAAATAAAATAAAGAAAAAGTCTAAGGAAAAACTAGCTTATGATTATTCTCTTCTTCTTCCTATTAGCTTCTACTTCCCACCAGGCGGATGGCAGTTAGGATTATCAACAGGGCAGTCAAAGTAAGCCACTGAGCCGTATCCCCCAACAGCCATTGTCGGTGCTTGGCTGAAGCTTATGCTGCTCTCGCTCGCCAGCAGTATTCCTCCACCTACACCCAAAAGCAGGGCGCAGGCCAATAGAACTAAAGCTATCTTTGTTATTTTCTTCATACGTTTCACCCCCAAATTTTTCAATAAGTGAGAAATTGCCGTGGCTACTTAAACTAGGCGCGGGTTTCTGGATAAGAATAAACTAGTTTTTATCCAGGAAATGCTCTGAATGACAAAAAGATTTATAATGAAAAAACAGATTACCGCTGTTAAATGGTAAGTAAAAATGAGTTAAAGCGCCTGTTGGAGGAAGAAAAGCAATTGCGCAGGGATGACCAAGCGAGGATAAGAGAATTAGAGGGATTAGTTGACTTCTACAAGTGCCAGCAGGAGAAAGATAAGCTCATTGTTGAAGAGTTAAAAAAGAAGGATGGCTTGAACCAGGTTTATGGCAGCTTAACTGTTAACAGCAACTGTGTAGCCAACATCTTCAGCTACATAGAAAAAGAGGAGAAGGATAAAGCTAAAACCCTTCTGGACATATTGTTCTCCAACAACCCTGAGAACGAGCTCAGAGTCTTTAAGTTTGAGGATGAATACAGAAAAGAATTCTTCTCGCCCGACAGAAACATCCAGATCCAGAACTCCAAATTAAAGGAATCCTGGCTTTTCATAAGGCACAGGGACAGGGGAAGCGCTGACATTTCAAACAGGATATACCAAGTGATAAATAAAGAGATGAATAAAGAAAAAGAGTCAGGCACTCATGCAATAAACATTCCAATAAACATCCCAGGCACGATTCAAGTCCACGAATATATACTTATAAAAGAGGTAATTGGGCCGAATTTGTTCGAGTTCAATAATGAGCTCAGTAAAAAATACGGAAATATTACAACAGTGGCAAGGGACGCGCTGATAGATGCCCTGATTGATGAGCAACTTGAGTACAACGCATTCCTAAGAACACGAAGTTATGGTTTCCCTGAAAGCCAGCTGGTATTCCCTTCTTTTGAGGAGAAAATGCTTGATTTCTATGAAAAACAGGGAATAAGACTGAAGCCAGAGCAGGAAAAAAAGCTTATTGAGCTGGTGAAGCCTCTCAACAAGAGAGCAATCTATCCTGTCAGGGATGGCATTCCTATGAACTATAGTATTCTGGCCAAGGCTGCAGAATATTTTCTTTCCAGGGAATTCATTTTTCAAGAGGAACTCCCTTACTCAGGGATATACGAGGATGTAAAAAAAAGGCTTAGAAAAGCGTTTTTCTCCTATGACCATGATGACCTTGTGAAAAGGTCTTTTCAATCAGAAGATGCCATCCTTAGCATAGAGTGTTACACTCCTCCAATACCAACTGGTAAAAGAGTTATGCTTGAGCAAAGCTCTGTAGAAAAGCTTAGGAGAGCTGGAGAAAGCGTTGAAGGCTACTGGGACTATAGGGGCTTGGAAGGCTGGATTAAGCATAGCAGGTGGGCCCTGGTCCGCCAGTTCAACCCGAATTATCCTGATACAAAGGAAAGAACCTACTGGCAGCACCACATCGACATGGCGCATGCCGGCTTGTTCCTGCATGTATTTAAGAGGCATCCTTCAGCCAATGAAATTGAGAAGATTACTCCTGAAAAGACTCTCACTGAATTAGTGATGCATCCCGATTGTAGAGCCTAGGCAATCATATAGCCTGTTAAGTATGCTGAATAGGAAGTAACGCAGCTCACCTTCCTGGTCACTAAACTTTTTCTTCAGGAAATTCCCTTTTAGTTCAAGGATAGACTTTCTCAGCTTCATGAATTCATCATCAGAGTACTTGTAAAACAGGCTGTAGTATTGCTTAAGCAGGTTATTTATCTCACGGTAGGCTTCCAGGAAAGCATGGCTGAATCTTAAATTCTTCTTGCTCAGGATGAGCTTAATCAAATCCCTGTAATCATCACATATGCTCTCAAAAACCCACACCACCAGGTAGGTGTATATCACTCCTTGCTCCTTGCTTGGCTTCTTATTCATAAGCCGGTGGGAGTAATTGGTGAGCTTGTTATTAGTCTTCTCCAGGACAAGCAATTCCTTAAGTTTTGCTGTCTGGCCAGATTCCAGCTGTTCCAGGCTGTTATCTGCAAGGGAGAGCGTTACGAGAAAAGCCCGCCTTATGAGCGCGTCCAGCTCTGATAAATGGTCTCCGGATACATTCTTCACAATGCAGGCATTTTTTCTTTGCTCCACTATTTCATAGCCCAAAAGAGTCGGGCTTATGGCTTCTTGAATCACATTGGCAGTCGCAGGGTCTTTAAACGCCACTTCAACCTTGTCGTAGCCGGACTCGTAGAAGACAGACATCATCACCCGTATGGTCTCATAATCAAAATTTGAGAAGTCCGCTTTTATTCCCTTTTCCAGGAGCCTCTCTTCCCCCGGGTATATTCTCAGGATATTACTCGCATCCTCCACGTTAAGCTCATCCCCCTTTACTATGTTGTGGGATTTCACCCATTTTGCAGGCAAGGAAATGGTTAGTGTTGAAGGCCCGTGAAGGATGACTTTGCGCTTAATAAAAATCACCTCTTGCTGAAGGGAAAGGCAGGCTCATATAAATACCTTTCTAAAAATACACATATGTATATAATGTGAGGAAAAACCATATATAATCAATTCGCAAACATTTATCCTAAACAGGATAAAAAGAGTAAAAAAACTATTAATTTATCCCAAAATCCTGCAATAGATGAGGTGAGAAAAATGGGGATGATATTGAGTTCTAGGAGGAAAAACGACAGGGTGATTGTTGAAGCCGTAGTGGACCATGCTGAGCTTGCTCAGCTTAAGGGTGAAATAGACGAGATTCACCTGTTTTCTGAAAAAATCTCTGATGTGCAGACCAACATCGCAAAAAGAGGAAAAAACGAAGCCACCAAGTACTTCCTCATCCCGCGTGAAATGAGAAAGGATTTGAACATAATGGAGCCGGTAAGCTGCCAGAGGATAAACACGCCTGAAAAAGCAATCTTTGTATATGTAGTTAATAAAAATGTCTTTCACAACGTGAAAAGGATTAGTAAAAACAGAGAAGCTCAGAGGAGGACTTACCCTGAAGAATATGCGAATTACGCAAAAGAACCAGCCAATCCTGAAATCTGAATCTGAATGAGCTGACTGACACTTAAAATAAAACACGAGGGGAACAAAAATGACTCCAAAAGGGAAAAATAAAGAAACTGCTTCCAACAACTTCCTAATCATACACAAGCATACTTCAGATGGCTTTGACGAGCTTTGCAAGAAAATCAGGGAAATAAACCAGCATGATAAGAACGTGTGCTATGTTTGCCTGTCCAAGCCTTACACAGACGTAATGGAGAATCTCAAGGAAGAGCACTTAAGCTGTGATAATATGTTCTTTGTCGATACCCTGAGCAGCCTCTCATATGCCCTGAGTCCAGTGAGCAAATGCCTCTTTGTCAGAGGAATGGAAAACCTTGAGAACCTAAGGAGCACAGTAAGGAAAGCTATAAAAAAACATGATTGCGGCACAGTAGTGTTTGATTCAATCTCTGCTTTGCTGGTATACCAGCCTTCCTACGCCATAGTCAAATTCACTCACAATCTATTAAATGATGAAGCATATGGGACAACAAAAAAAGTATATGTCACTCTTAATGAAACAGGAATCTACAGAGATGAAAGCGCAAAATTAATAAAGGACCTTAACCTATTTGCTGATAGAACAATTGAACTTGGATGATTAAGCGATAAAGAAATAAAGAGGTGGTAAATCCAGAATGCCAAAAACAATAATGATTGTGGACGATGAACTCCACATGGTGGAACTGGAGAAAGCCATACTCGAAGCAGAAGGGTTCAAGACAATAACTGCCATGAATGGCGACGAGGCATTAAAGCTTCTTGAGAAAAACAAGCCAGACATGGTGCTCCTGGACATGATGATGCCAGGCATGTCAGGTAGGGAAGTGTGCGAGAAGATACGCAAAAACCCCAAAACCAAGAGCTTAAAAATAATTTTTGTCACAGTAGCCAGGTTCTCGGAAATCGGCAAGGACCTGCTGAAGAACATGAATGTTTCTGACTACATAACCAAGCCATTTGACAACGACGACTTTGTCAACAGGATAAAGAAAGCCATTGGCAAATAAGATTATCTGACATTATTACCTAACATTAAGAGAAAAATTCTAATAAAAAAAGCAGCAACAGCGCGGGGTATGATATAAAAATAAAAAAACTCAGCCCTCTTTTTTCTTGAGCAGACCCTCCATTGCCTTATCATTTGCCCTCCTGAAATGCACCAGGGCATAGACAAAAAAGAAATAGCCCAGGTACCAGAACAGGTCAATAGGGTCTCCTGCAGCATAGGATTGGTAGTTCTTAGCATACCATAGGTCTGCTATGAGTGTTGAAATTACTCCTAAGCCGATAAAAAGCCATGCTAAGGACAACGCCCCTGACAATAAGGAATAGACGAGGAAAACCAGCGGTATTACCAAGAGCAAATCCATGATAAGATAGCCCGCAGTGGTAAGGTTCTCCAGGAAAGAAACACCAGGGTCCCAGGAAAAGGGATAAAAGTAAAAGTAGGCAAGCATCAAAATGATTATAATTCCTGTGAGCAGCGATGTCTTCCTGAAGTTCTTAAACAGGTCCGGGTTAGAAAGCTTCAAGCCAAAGAATATTCCTATCATTAGCAAGATGTATCCCAGAAAATAAAATATGTCTGCTGCTGAAACAGTTTCTTGCCCCATAAAAGTCCAGATAGTATCTGCTAATCCCCAGGAGAAAAAGCCAAGCGTCAGGAAAAGAGCTGCTTTTCCCTGCAGGCTCCTAACCCCCAAAGCCCTGATAAGAAGGATGCCGACAATCACTGCGATGAAAGGAATCACAATAGCGATTATGCTAATAAGAGTACTAAGCATTTCCTTGCTTCCTGGCTTTAAAAAATGAATCAAGCTTACAATTACAAAACCAATTATCAGCAATATCAGTGACCAATCAATCTTCCTCATTTCAACTCCTCCACGATCTTTTTTATCTCAGGATGCTTCTTAACCATTTCCTGACAATGCCTGTGCGTGGCTGCGGGGCCGAGCATCTTGGTCATCATCTCCCTGCACGCCTTTAAGAGCTCCTTAGGATTATCTTCTTCATAATACTTTAGGAAAGTATCTTCTGTCGCCTTGCCGAATACTGAACCCAGAGTTTTTGCAACATCTGCTTTTAAGCCCATGTGAGTTCCCTCATCAATACTTATCAGCTAAATCAATTGCCCTAATTCCCTTTCTTGCCCTGATTTTTATTTTATCGTATTATTAATATTAATATTTTGTGATTCTTCCTGCTAAGTTTCAGCCTTCCTCCTGCCTTATTATTATCATTATTATTTTAATTATTATTTAATTTGTTTCACTTTTTACTTTCTGGTTTTTTGGTTTTCCTCTTTGCCTGTCCTTTTGCAACCTCTGCCATTGCCCTGCCAGCTGCCTTGTTCTTAAGAGGTGCAGGTGAGTCAGTACTGGGGCTTACACTTGCAGAATCTTTTTCAGGAAGTGAACCTGATGCTGGCGGATTCGGTGAAGCTACAGGAGTTGAAGAGCTGGGTGTAGGGCTGGGTACTGATACTTGTGTTTTTATCACTTTTAAATCCTGCTCCTCAGCAGCAGACTTGGGCTTAATGGGCAAAGTAAAGAAGAAAGTTGAGCCCTTGTCAACCTTGCTGTTGAACCAGATTTTTCCGCCCATGGTCTCAACAATGCCCTTGCTTATTGAAAGCCCGAGGCCAGAGCCTCCTACTTTTCTTGTCAGCCAGGACTCAACCTGGAAGAACCTCAGGAAGAGTTTGTGATAGGCTGATTTGGGAATGCCGATGCCTGTGTCTTTTACTGAGAACTGAATCATGCGGCCCTTTTTTACAGCATAAACATTGATTTTCCCTCCTCTTTTAGGAGTATACTTGATTGAATTATTAACAAGGTTAACCAGCACCTGGGAAAGCCTGCTCTTGTCAGAAATCATCTCAGTGACATTGTTTGCCACGCTGGCCTTAAGTGTCAATTTGTTTTTAGCAGCCAAGACATACAGCTCCTTAACAAGCTCCTTGAATATTTCCTTAATATCCACTTTTTCAAAATAAAACTTCATGGTGCCTACGTCAAGCCTGGAAAGGTCGAGGATGTCATCGATAAGCTTTTTCAGCCTTTCAGAATCCTCCTGGATGATGTCCAGGTAATAGTTCCTCTGCTTTGGATTGGCAAGGATTTTCTTGTTCTGCAATAAGCCTGCAAATCCATGGATTGAAGCAAGGGGAGTTTTCAACTCATGGGCAGTTATGGATATGAACTGGTTCTTGTACTCATCGCTCTTCTTTAGCTCAACATTCACCTTTTCCATATCCTTGTTAAGCTTCAAAAGGTCTGCGTGGGATTTTTCCAGGTCATCCTTTGAAAGATTAACATCCTCAAGCATATTAAGCACGGCTGTTTTTGTGTCAGTAAGCTCCTTGACTTTCTTGTTAAGTTCCTTTGTCCTGTTACTAACTGTTTTCTCAAGCTCTCTTTGGTGCGCTACTAATTTGCTTTGAGATTCTTTTAACTGCTTAACCATATTATTGAAAGCAGAAGCAAGCTGGCCTATTTCATCTGTTGATTTAATCTCTATTTTTGTATTAAAGTCGCCTTTAGATGCTCTTTCAACCAGATTTGTTAGATTTTTTACAGGTTTAATCATTCTATTAATCAGAAAGAAGCTCATAGCCGATGATACGATGAGGATTAACAAGCCTGCAGGCAAAATGCGCTGATAAATCATATTTGTTGTTGAGTCTTTCATCTCTTTGTCTATATCGCTGACAGCTTTCAGGATAACTGCTTTCTCTACAACAATGCCGAGGCTAAACCCAGTGCTCTCTAAAGGAGCATAAGCGACATATAGTTCTTCACTACCTGAGGTTATCTCTTGAAAGCCAATAGAACCTTCCTTCATTTTTTTTATAACCGGGCCAAACTCATTTGAGATATTATTGAGATTCACTCGGGATTCATTCACCTCCCGCTCCCTGCCAAAAATTTCTTGATATCCTTCTTCAGGCAAGGCAATGGAGTATCCATCTTTGTCTATAAGGAAGGAATAAGAATGCTCGACCGGATTAAATTTTTCGATATTCTTGATTAGTGTATTCAATGTAACATCAATGCCTAGAACCCCTACAAATCCTTTTTGTTTTGTATAGATAGGTGCTGAAGCTGTAATCATAAGGCCCTGGCCAGCAGGGTCATCGTACACTGGCGTCCATACAACTTTTCTTTCAGGATTGTTTTTTGGATTGGCAGCTGCAAAAAAAACCTCTTCAAGAACATTTTGATCTGGAGGGGCTATATTTCCAAGGCCGATATTAGGGTAGTATCTTGATTCACCTTCAGGTCCTGCCATCCATATAGCAACTGTGTTTGGATCATTTTCAAGAACTTTAGGAAATAAATAATCTAGGTATGCACTCAACTCGACTCTTCTTTTCAAATCATCATTAATAACAACATGATTTGGTATAAATAGTGAAGATATGTCATCCATTCCATTCATGTACTGCCCGTGTTCTCCCATAAAAACATGCTCATCAAACCTCCAGTAAGAATCCTTTGCAAAAGCCTCAGGATACTCAAATATGCTCTGGGCATATGCTGCCACATTGCTTGCATCCCTTCTCACAGTTTCTAGGAGATAATTATTTTTTTCAGCTACATTTAATGTTAGCTGAACCAGAAATGTCTCTGCCTGGCTACGCAGAGCATCAGCAGTTGTTTGTTTAGCAGCAACTTCCGCATCTATAATTGAACTGATGCCTATAAAAGTATAAATAATGATAGGTAAAATGATTACAGTGGCTAAAATAACAAGTAAGCCTGTTCTAATGCTTTTTTTGGCTAACAAAGGTTACACCTATTCATCCATTATGTTTGTTTATTATGTTTATTTATTATGTTTATTTATTATGTTTATTTATTATATTCATTTATTATCGCAAATAATTTTTTTATTTACTTCTTAACTTTCCCTCTAGCTCCTTAATCCTCTTCTTCAGCTCAACCATCCTCAGCTCACGACCGACAGCCATCATGTTGAACTTCTCAAGCTCCCCAGTTCTCTTCTTCAGTTCTTCATCTGCCTTCTTGCGCTCAGTAATGTCCCTGAAGAATCCTACAAGATAATCCTGCTCTCCAATCTTCGTAACCTTTGAATTAACATCGCAATAAACAACTTGCTTATCCTTCCTCAGAACAGGAAGATTACCCGCAAGGGTTATTTCCCCTTTGATTTGCCTTGCAACCTGCGCCAGCACATAAGGCAAATCTTTTGCCGGGTGAATATCATCTACGCTCAACTTAAGCAATTCATCTGATGAATAGCCTGTTAATTTACATATGCCTGGATTGGCAAAAACAAATCTTTTTGTCTTAGTGTCAGCAACAATGATTCCGTCTGTTGCTCCCTCAAAAATAGTCCTGAATCTGTTCTCACTCTCCTTCAGTGCATCCTCTGCATTCTTGCGCTCAGTAATATCACGGCACATAGTAAGAATTTGTGGCTTCTCATCAAGTTTTACTACGGTCGCATTGATTTCAACAGGAGTTATTTTGCCACGGCTGTCAATGTAGTCAATTTCCAAATTTCTGATATGCCCTTTCTTGAGGCATTCTGTTACGGCCTTTGCATTTTTTTCTTTTTCATAATCAGCAGTCCATTCGACAACACTTCTGCCAAGGATTTCCTTCCGGTCGTTGCGCCCAGTGAGGCGGACGTATTCTGGATTTGCATCAGTAACCTTGCCCTGAAAGTCAAGAATTACGTAGCCAGTGTCAGTTGTTTCAATAAGTGCTTTATACTGCTTCTCACTTCTTTGCAGTTTCTCTTCTGCTTCTTTTATTTGTGTCAGATCCTCAATAAATAGCATCACCTTCTCAACTTTTCCAGCCTCGTCACGCATCGGAATTCCTGTGAAGTTGCGCACTGTCTTCTTTTTGCTGAAATGGGAGACGTACTCTAAAGGCCCGGCAAAGAAACTCTTCCCTCTAAAGCAACCCCTGATATTATCAGCCAAGCCAATCTTAGCATAACTCGGAAGCTTGAAAACATTCATTTCCTTAAAATTCGCTTTAGAATCACCTGAAATCATGAGCATGACAGGGTTAACATAATCAACAGAGCCGTTCGGCAGGATAGCCATCACGCCAAATGGGGAGTTTTCAACGAGCGCAGAGTTGAAAGCATTGACCTTCAGAAGCTCTTCCTCCGCCAGCTTGCGCTCGGTTATGTCGGTATGAATGCCTATGATGCATATTACCTTGCTAGTATTATCCTTGATAGAATAAGCGCGTAATAGAATGTTTAATACTTTCTTACCTTTCCCATACATCTCAACTTCTCCGTTCCACTTACCCCCTGCCATAATGGTCTGAAAGACTTCCCGCCCTACTTTTTCATCGACATAAACACTTCCCGGAGGATCGTTTCCAATATCTCCGAACATCTCACTAAAGGCTTTGTTTTGATAATAATGTTTTCCTTCTGACGTAGACATTTCAATTGCATCTGAAGAGGAATCTATTGCGTTTTTGAAAATTTTTATGTTCTCTTCCGCCGCCAGCTTGCGCTCGGTGATGTCTTTGTACTGGACTATCGCGTTTGTTACTTTGCCATACATGTCTTTGATTGGAGAAATGACTACGTCAATGGTGCTATGCGTAGCTCTCTTTATTTTGACATGTTTAACTTTTGTAAGGTCATAATCAAGTATAAAGCGAGCTACTTTTCCCTCTCTAAAGACATCTTCAACGAGAGGCATAAACCCTTGTTCTTCAATCAAGTTATCTTTGAGAAGATTGTATTTACCTACAGCTTCTTCGTTTGTTATTCCGAACAATTCGTGGCATGCCTGATTCATCCTTATCAATGTACCTTCGCTATCAGAAATCCACAAGCTTTCCGGACTCTGTTCAATAACGCTATTGAGAAATATCTCAGATGAAGAAAGCTTTTCAGCAGAAACAGCTAGCTCACGACGAACACGCTCCTTCCCCTCAGCAACAACAACAAGCCTTTTAGCAGCGAGACGAAGCTTCTCTGTCGTCACCGTCAGCTTGCGCCTGACAATTTCCTTTTCCTTGGCAACCACGGCGAGTTGTTTGGCTTTAAGGCGAAGCTTCTCAGCAACAACAGCAAGCTCACGACGAACACGCTCCTTCTCAGCAGCAACAACAACAAGCCTTTTAGCAGCGAGACGAAGCTCTTCTATAGTTTGTTTTGCTTTCTCATAATCCCTGTAGGGCTTCTTCTCTTTCAAGGCATTATGCTTATCGCTATCACTTGAAGACTTACCCCTCTCACAGGGAGAACTATTCTTTTTACTGCTCACAAAACTCCCTCTTTACACGCTATTCCCTTTAACCACCCTATTATTCATTCGGTAGTATATCAATATTTCGCTATGAAAGCTCGATTGATAGTTCATTGATTTTTAGAAGGATCTGAGTGTTTCCAAGCCAAAAATAATAACAAAAACACAATAATAACTCTGTTGAAAGGTACAATCAAGATATCTACAATAGGATAAACATCATGAGACATTTCGGAAATTTTCCATAATCACAGGACGCACTGGACAACAGAACTGGCGTTCTGAGTCCACTGCAACCCACTGGTTGCACTGGACAATCTCTCGTCAAGTATATAAATAGAGATGAATATCTGTTGCTGGATTATGATTGATAATGATAAAGCTTTGGCTGTGTTTCAGGGGAGACGTATAAGGCGTATCTGGCATAAGGAAGAGTGGTGGTTTTCTATAGCTGATATTATTCAAGCTTTGACTGATAGCACCGACCCGAAGCAGTATATAAAAAAGATGCGAAACCGAGACCCTGTTCTTAACCTGAACTGGGGTACAATCTGTACCCCCCTTGAGATTCTTGCCCCTGATGGGAAGCGAAGAGAGACAAACTGCGTCAATACAGAAGGGGCTTTCAGGATAATCCAATCTGTTCCCTCTGCAAAAGCAGAGCCTTTCAAATTATGGCTTGCAAAAGTGGGATATGACAGAGTAAAAGAGATTGAGAACCCTGAGCTTGCCCAAAGAAGGATGAAAGAGCTTTTCAAGATTAAAGGCTATTCTGATGATTGGATAGAGAAAAGAGCAAGAGGCATAGCGATAAGGGATGAGCTTACTGATGAATGGAATAAAAGAGGCCTACAATTAGAGAAAGATTATGCTATTCTCACTGCTGAGATTTCTAAGGCGACTTTTGACATGACTCCAAGTGAATATAAGAGGTTTAAGGGTTTGAAAAAAGAGAATCTCAGGGATCATATGGATGATATTGAGCTTATCCTCACTATGCTTGGAGAAGCGACAACAACAAGATTCTCAAGGGCGCGGGATTCAAATGGCTTTGTAAGGCTGAAAAATGATGCGAAAGACGGCGGCGATGTTGCTGGCTCTGCAAGAAAAAATATTGAGAAAAAACTTGGAAAAAGCGTGATTTTGAGTGAAAACTTCTTAGAAAAGCCAGAGAAGCAAAAAAGGCTGGGGCACAAAAAAAAAGCGCTTTAGAGTTCTAGTTTGCGAGGGAATTGCAGAAGCTCCTTGAGTATGGCGATTGGTGAAATTTTCTGAACCTAACAATTACGATCGCATATGCTAACTGCTGATTCTTGCGTCATCAACATATTACCATAGCAAAATTTTTAAACTCATAGCACCAAGGGAAAAAGTAAGAGAGTGGGTGAGCAGGATTCTGCTCTCCTTAGAAGGATAAGTTTTAAGACAAGTTTCAGGATAAGTTTTTTAATTTCCACGCTGAGCAACGATGCCAAATAAATTAATCACTAGATGTAATTTTAAGTTTCTCCAATTACTTAGCTTAATCTTCACAATACTTAATCAGTTCTATCATGTTTTTTCATTAAAGGGCTGCGCCCCGCATAGCTCAGCGTGGAAACTGCATCTAAGAAAGGGCGCAGCCTCTTTATTTTGCGATAAACAGCAAAGAAAAAAGAATGCCACAATAACATTATTGGCCTTGCTCCTGCTCTTAATCATCCCCATTTGCCTGGCAACAGGCAACATTATTTTAGATAAGAGCATATACGGCCTTGATGAAACAGTAAAAATAAGCCTGATAAACATTACTACCGACGATACTCTCAGCATAATCTCTGACAAGGATGTTTTCAAGTACTCAGGAGAGTTGAAGAGTGAGCTAGAATTCTACCCGAGAGAAACCGGGGATTATTATGTCAGGCTTAGTAATGGCGAAATTATTGACGAAGCAAGCTTTAGTGTGAGAGAAGACTCGATGCAAAACATTGCAGATGCAAATAACCAAAATATTTCTGAAACTCCGAACATCTTATACACAGATAAGAAAGAATATCTCCTTAATGAACCTGTAGAAATCTTCCTAAACACAACAGGGGAATATGAGCTTGTAATAACCTCAGAGACAGAGGTTTTCAAATACCTTGATGGCATGACCAGCCCGCTGTCATTCATCCCACGAACTGCTGGAAAATATAGGATAGAATTAAGAAAAGAACTCAAAACCATTGCCCTGGCTGAATTCAATGTTTCTGAGCAAGCCTTTAGCCCGGCTCAATCAACGCACGCACCAAAGATTATTTCCATCGGCGTAGAAACCATTCCCCAACCTAACGGCGCAACAGAACAGGCACTGGGCGAGGGGCTCAACATAACCCTGCCATTCAATCTTAATATCAGGGACAAGAAAGGCATTAGTGAGAAACCAGGGATGCGTGTTTTAAGAGCAGCAGGAAATGCGTATGACCTGGAAATCTCGCCTAACAAGGCAGGCATAGGCAGCATAAGGTTCAATAACATAACAATAGGGGCAGACAAAACCTTCTTGCTAGACGAGATATCATTAAAAAAAGAAGAGCTAAAACAAAAATTCACTGAAAAAAGGATCATCAGGTCATTCTTCATCGACACCTCTGAACTTAACTTCACCAATGGTTCCATAACAAGCATTGCCAGTGGCAAAGAGCTATGGAAGTGCAAGAACTGGGATGCGACACAGGAAGCATGCCTTGGCTCATGGCAAAAAATAATGGACTTAACCCCTGGTGAAACATACGAAATCATAATCGCGCCAGAAGACCCGGCATACATTGAGACGGGCGTGGCCAGCATCAACACCAAGAAGCCAATCTATTACCCTGGAGAAACCGCAGAAATCATAATAGTCGTCCTGGACACAGCAGGCTTCCTAGTGAGCAATGCTGACGTCAGCCTGGAAATAACTGCGCCTGACAATACAACCACTCTACTAACAACAAGCCAGGGCAACATAACAGAAACCAGCAAAGGCATATACGAAGCCAATTATCCCGGCACAAGCACAATCCTGGAAGGCAATTATTCCTTGGATGTCAGGGCAATAGCTGAAAATGTGAACAGCACCATGCTCTCATACTTCACAGTGAAGTCATACTATGAATTCGACATTATCAGGAGCACGCCAGTAACAACCGACCCGTGGCAGGGAGCATTTGCCTCGAGCATAAGAATCATCTCACACACCGACTCCACGATTTTTAATTTCACAGAAGCCTTGCCAGACAGCTTTCAAATAACTGATACCGGCGGAGCCACAATAACAACGAGCAACAACAAAACCTACCTTACATGGGCTAACCTGAACAACGAATCAACCATAAGCTATTCTGCAATTCCCCCACTAATAAGCCCTGAGCTCTACGCGCTCGGACCTTCCCTTGTGAGCTATGATGAAAACACTTTCTACGAAGCAAGGCCATGGTACCTGGCAGTTGACCCTTACAGGACTGACCTTTTGCCAGACGGCGATGGAGCATTCACAACTTGGACAATTGCAGGCAGCGCGCCAGCAGCCACCAGATGGCAGTCAGTTGACGACCCTGTAGGCGCCTCAGACAACGGGACAACTTATATCGCCAGCCCATTAAGCGTGGCAGGAAACTCATTCACCTTCCAGAACCTGAGCGATCAAGGAGTTGTGATTAACTGGGTTGCTGTTCGCGTATATACAAGAAGAGCAGCAGTCAGCTCAGCAATCGGAATATTCTACAGGCAAGGAGGGACCAATTACAACAATACTGTCGCTAACCAGACCTTAACATCAACATGGGTTCTTTACAGTCTTGCAGGATGGAACTACACCACCAACCCAGCCAATGGACTGGCATGGAATGAAAGCGCAATCAACAACATGGAATGGGGCGTAAGAAGAACCAGCGGCACAGTAGCAGCCTGGGTCACCCAAATGTACATAACCGTGGGCTACAACATAACCAACAATGCCCCAAATGTAACAGCCTTAAATTATCCAGGCAACATGAGCAACATCACTAACTCAACTGTGCCATTCAACTTCACAGTAACAGATGACAGAGGCTTTGGGAACTGCACGCTCTACACCAACGTCACCGGAGCATGGGCAGCAAACTTAACCAACACAAATATCATAAACAACTCAGTAAACAACATCACAGTAATAATGCCAGACGGAAACTACCTTTGGAACATCAGATGCTGGGACAACATATCACCACCACTCTCCGACTGGTACGACTACAACTACACAGTCCACATCGACACTACAGGGCCCAACACCACGATTGGCCGGCCAGCAAATTTCAGCAATGTAACTGCCAATGTAACCACCACATACATGGTCAATGCAACAGTAGTAGACTTCACGAGCATAGACACAGTAACTTTCTTCTACCGCGTGAATGCCACTGACACCTGGACATTTGCATGCTCAGACAACAGAGGGCCAGCATACGACTGCTTATGGGACTTGACAGGACTAACTGACGGCAGAGACTACCAGGTACTAGCCTATGCTAATGATACTTTCGGCTTTGTTGGGAATGCGAGTACACGCATCAACATAACTGTCGACACCCACGGCCCGAATACAACCCTGGACTGGCCTGCAAATTTCACCAATATAACCACTGGCACTTACAGGCTCAATGCTTCAGCATTTGATTTTACCGGCGTAAACAGAGTCACTTTTATGTACAGACAAAACGCGAGCGACACATGGAAGCTGGCATGCTCAGACACGGTAGGCCCAGAATACAACTGCACATGGAACCTCGCAGCAGTGCCAGAAGGAAAAGACTACCAGATCTATGCCTATGCAAACGATACTTTTGGCCAGCTAAGCAACAACGACACCCACACCAACATAACCATTGACAGGGGAGGACCCAACACCACACTAGACCAACCAGCCAACTTCACCAACATCACCACCACCACGTACGTGTTAAATGCAACATCCATTGACACGAGCGGAGTTGATACAGTGACATTTTATTACAGGATAAATTCAACTGACACATGGAAACTGGCATGCACAGATGATGCAAGCGCAGGGCCAAGCTATAACTGCACCTGGGATGTGTCAGGGTTAAGAGACGGGAATTACTACCAGATAAGAGCCCAAGCCAATGACACCTTGGGGTTTTTAGGCAACAACAACACCCACACCAACCTAACCATTGACTTGCGCGGGCCTAACATAACCCTGAGCACTCCCCTAAACCAAAGTTCAGTCAATAGCACAGTAATCTTCGTCTATACTGTCAATGACACAGGCACAACAGTAAGCAACTGCTCGCTAATAATAAATGATGATGTGGTCAGGACAAATTACTCAGTCCCAGAAATCATATCGCAGAACTTCACCCACAGAATCTCCATGACCGGATGGTATAACTGGAGCATTAACTGCTCAGATGCATTTGGCAACAATAATGTTTCTATCACCAGAACAGTCTATATAATAAGGCCAAACCTGGTGATCACAAGCGGCAATATAACCCTCAGCAACACCACTCCGAGGGAAGGTGACAACATCACCATAAATGCTACAATATTCAACATCGGCGGCTCTGACGCAATAAATGTGACAACCCAATTCTTCCTCGGAAACCCTGATGCAGGAGGAACCCAGATTAATGGAAACTTCACAGACAACATAACTGAAAGGACAGGGAACCAGCCAAATGCTAATTACACTGTGAACTGGACAGTCACAGGGCCCGGGCCCTTCAGGTTTTTCGTAGTTGTGGACCCACCTACTGCTACCAACGGGATCATAAACGAAACTAACGAAACCAACAACAAGGCCAACTTTACCCTTAATGTATCAGCATACAACTATTTCTACGGCTCAGCAGACAATAATTTCTACCTGGGAAACATCCAGAACCAGTCAATTTACCTATTTGCGAACCTGACAAATGTAACTGGAAACATATTTGTGGCCGACGAGAACAGCCAGATAAGCTTCTCCACCCTGCAGGCCATTGGCAGGAATGTGAACAATGTCAGCGTCAGCAATGACTACAATGATACAGACACTGCCCTGGGCATGACACTCTATAACGACTCCATAAGAAGAGTATTCACTGCAAACACAGACATACCAACCTTGACTAAGACCATAACTGTTTTCAGAAGGCAAATCAATAATGTGCCAATAATCAACAGCACCAACACAAGCAGCTTCATCACAGGCATGCTTTGGGACACCAGCGACGGCAACGTCCAGTATAACGGCACCCAGGACTTATTATTTGTAACGCAGATAAACAAGAGCAGGTCAGGGAAATACGGCACCTACGATTATGAGGTTCGCGTGCCTGTAAACCTTAAAAACTACAGAGGAAGTGGCGCAAATGTCGTATTTTACATAGAAATCAACCAGACCCTCGGATAATAAGATGAAATCCGACTAAAAAGAATGCATCAAAGAAAACAAAAAACAAAAAATTTTAAATACTACCAAGCATTAAGAAAAAATCAGGGAAAAAAAGAGGTGGGAAGAGTTGGGTGACAGTATAGAAAAGCCAAAAAGCAGGCTCAAAGAGCTCTTTAACACGAGTAAGAAACTCATACAGCCACCAAAGGAATTGCCAGAAATAGGGGCGATGCAAAAAACACCGCCGCTAGAAATACCTTTCTTGTCACAGCTCCAGAAAAAAACCGCTCCTCCAATCTTACAAAAAGAACCCGTGCTACCTCCACAGCCACCAAGAAAAGACCTCAGGCTCCCAAAAATCGAGGCGCCAGCTCTAGCTCTAAAAGAAAAAGTTCCCTTAGCCCAACAGCAGCCAATAAAAGCCCATGAAGAAGACCTGAAGCGATTCGAGGAAGCCATAAGCAACATCAACATAGACATGATCCACAGCGAATCTCCCTCTGAGCCAGCAGAGGAAAGCGAAGAAAGCGAAAACAAGGAGTATTACAAGCCAAAAGAGATGGGAGAAGGCTATTTCTCTGAAATCGAGCACTACATCAAAAACAAGGACGTCAATGAGATAATTGATGACATCCTTAAAAAAGACTTCTTAGGCAGCATGAAAGACTATCACGAGAACAAAATGCAAGGCAAACCCTTCTACCTCCACGAGCAGGACTTAAAAAACAAGCTTCGAAACCAGATGGACAAGCTGCAGCGGCTTGAGGAGGAATGGCATAAAGCCAAGACCAGGATTGATGAGGAAGAAAGAAGGAAAACAATGCTGGAACAGGAAATAGACTTGCAAAGCCAGGACTTAAAGGATATATTCAAGCAGATTAAGATAAGCCAATGGATGGAGCAGGAAGCTCCAAAAGATAGCTATTTCAAGCTTAGAAACGGGCAAGAGCTCAAGAGCCTGAATGACTTAAGAAAAGCCTTGAGCTACATGACAGAAGAGGACTTCAGCCACCACGTAAACCAGGAGAAGAACGACTTCGCAACCTGGGTAAGAGAAACCCTCCACAACTTGGAATTGCACGAGAAAATCAGGAATGCCAAAACAAGGCAAGAGCTGGAGGCTGTGCTAAAAAACCCTCTGTGAGAGATGAAGAAGAGATTAAGAGAAAAGAGATAAGAAATAAAAAAAGCCTTAACACCCTTTTTAAGAGCCTAGCTCTACATAAAAGTAGTACGCAGTTCCTGCTGCTGCTGAACGGTTCTCAGCCACAATAGCCTGGAAGTCATAAGTGGTGGTGTTGTCAAAGCCAGTCTTACCCTTATTGATTAGTGATGCATAAAACACTGTGTGCCCATCATACAAGGCGATCTGCTGGAACAAAGCAGTGGAGCCAGGAGTCTGGGGTGTATTATTAACCCATAAGGCAATCGCCGCGCAGTCATCCTGGTTAAATAAGGTGCTGCCTACTCTGAAAGAAGAATGGTCTGAAGTGTTAAAGGTATTGTTAATGTTGTCAGTATCTGCTTCTGCCATGCCAAAAACAACCTGTTCAGCCACGAGAGCTGAATTATTGGCACAAACCACTGCCCCGGCTGAAAAATTCACAGAGTTATTCCTGGACAAATAAACTTCTCCAGTAATATTCGCTGACAAAGGCCATTCATAAATGCTGAAATTATTAGAGTTTCTTAAAACGTATTTACCTGTAACATTTCCCACATAGGCCTTCCATGCATCATTCTGCTGCTGGACACTCACTATAATCGTGTTTATTGTTGCTCCATCATCAGTCCTGCTTTTAGGGCTGGCAGTGTAAGCATCACTGCTAAGGAAAGTCACATCACCACCCATAGGAACAGCATAGCTAAATTTGACAATAAAGCTAAGGTAGAAAAGCAAGCCCCCCAATAGGAAGAAAAGCTTCAATGCCTTAAAACTTCGTCTCACTGCGACACCTCATAATCTCGTAATTCCGTTGCAAGCATAAGTGAAAATAAAATAATAAAAAATATTTTTCATGTTTTTACTCTATCTCTGCCCAAAAGTAATAGGTTGTTGTGCCGTCTTCAAAGCCGTCCTGGCCATTCTCAGCCACAAGCAGCTGGAAGTCGTGCTCCCTGGCATCATAGCCTGTGATGTCAGTCGCGTTGTCAGCTTCGTTGTTCTCTATGATTGTTGTAAATACAAGCACATCCTGGTCTGTCAAAAGCACGTTTTCAAAGTCCTCGTTGACTTGCTGCTGGCCATCCCTGTAAGTGTTGGTAGCAGGGCAGGTGTTCGCAACTATGGACACAGTGCCGACCTGGAAAGCGATGTTAGTGTCATCTGTGAAGGTCTCGTTAATCCCGTCCTCGTCATCATTTTCAATGCCATACCAGCCTTCAGCAGCATCCACGTCAAAGTTGCCATTGCTCCCGTCAAACTCAAAGCACACAATGTCCGCCCAAGTTACACTGTCGTTGAAAGAGGCATATACTTCTCCTTTGGGCTCGTTCGCAGTCCAATTGTAAAATACATAGCCCAAGGCGTCTTCTAATGTAATCACACCTGAGATGTTACCATAAAAGCCCGCCCATGCCTTTGTGGTTGATATCGCGGTGAGGTTGATCTCAGTTACATTTCCAGCCTCCGCCCCGATGTCATCAGGCACATAGGTCGACTCGTTTGGCCTTGAAGAATCTATATATTCAATAGTTCTCACACCATAAGGCTCGTCAGAGTCTGCAAAGACAATGGCTGTCATTAAACTGAAGACGGCTAAAAAGCCGAGTAAAAACAGATTTAGGTTCCTTCTATCATTCATATTATTCACCGTTGCAAGTTTTTAGTTTTAAGTGCGAATTAATAGGCAACCAATAGCCTAATATCCATACTAATAGCTATGCTTATATTTAAATGTTTCGATTTAAAGAGCACATGCATAGAATTCTCTGACAGAAAAAGCACCTGATTCTCAAAAATAAAGGATAAACTAAATGCATTTGAGGCTTCATCCCTAGCTTCAAGCCAAGCTATGAGCTAACGGCGGCAAAAACCACAGTCCCATTACAAACACCGAATGGATTATTTGTCGCATTTACATGAAGGCGCCAATAAGTGGAATTGGTCATATACGTGGCAGGAGTTGTCTGCTTATAAATCTTTAAGCTTGAAATAACAGCCGGGGAACTGGTCAAGCGGGTCATGGCATCATAATTTGTCGCGGAGCTTAAATCATACCTTTCGTTTGATATTGTTATATTCCTCTGATCACAAATCATTGCATAGCCAGCATACAACGCTTCGCTCTCATCACCAAATCCATAAACACTAACATTTATTGGCACATTTCCGAGGTTTGTCACATTAGCCTCAACCGCAGTTGGAGAGGTCTGAGTAACGGCTAAATCGCCAAAGTTAATCAGGTTCGTAACATTCAATGCGAGCAAAGCAGAAATGGTTGCGTTGCGATAAGAATTCGTCTGATATGCTGAACTATCATTAACAGTAACGTTTATCCTCCATGTGCCATTGACCGCGTAATACCAAACTGGAAACACACAGGTCCAATTCGAATCATAACCGCTGGTGCTTGTATTAGTGCAACTTGAATTGGTGTAATGCGTATTATTATCATCAGGATCGCTTGACGCGTTTTGATTAAAATAAAAAGTGCCATTCACATAATTGATAGTGTTACCGCCATCAAAGTCCCTGAGCTGAGCCAAACAAGAGATTTCTTTGGCAGAGCCGGCTGTCAAGGCAATAGTTGAAGTGTTGCTGCAAGATATGTTAATGACTTCAGGATAGGCATTGGTCACATTAACTGTAGCGCGAACACTCACATTGGCATAATTAGTGCCCGGCCCCCAGCTCAGGACAGATATCCCTCTGATAGCTAAGAAAAGGGTTAATGAAATAAACAAAAGAAAGAAAATTTTGTTTTTTTGTTTTTCAAGTAAAGTCATGAAAGTCACCCAAAAAAGCTTTAAGAGCCTAGCTCTACATAAAAGTAGTACGCAGTTCCTGCTGCTGCTGAACGGTTCTCAGGCACTATGATTTGGAAGTCAAAGGTAGTGGTGTTGTCAAATCCGGTGTTATCATTGTTGATTATGGACGCATAAATCAAGTTGGTGCGGTCAAACAAAGTGACTTCCTGGAAAATCGAGGTGTTGGTGGCTGCTTGAACAGTGTCATTCACCCATAAGGCAATAGAACGGCAAGTGCTCTGCGCAAGCACATTGCTGCCAACCCTCAAAAGCGAGTGGTTAGTGTTATTGAATGTGTTATTTACGTTGTCAGTGTCAGTTGCACCCATGCCAAAAACAGTCTGCTCGGTAACCATCACAGTATTATTAGCACAGCTTATTGCTCCACTAGAGAAGTTCACTGCATTGCTCCTGGACATGTAAACCTCTCCGGTGATGGCTGTCCCTAAAGGCCACTCGTAAATGCTCCTGTTATTTGAGTTCTGCAATACATAACTGCCCGTAACATTTCCGATATAACCCTTCCAAGCATAATTCTGTTGTTCAAGGCTCAAGATTAAAGTGGTTATGCGCCCTCCAAGGTCTGTTCTGCTGTTAGGTGTCTTGTTAGGCCCCGTATCAACACTTGCTCCTGAAATAGAGGCACCCTCTGGTGTTGCGTTGACTAAATACAGTGATAAACTGCTCCAGATTATTATTACTGTTAAGCCAATCAATAAAATGCTGTTTAGACTATTTTTTTTGTTTATCATCATATATTCACCTGGGTCTTGTGTTTGTCACCTATCCATTTCTTTAATCATTTCTTCAATTTTTATTTATCTGATTCTATCACTCTCTTAGCTTAGCTCAATGTAAAAGTACATGGCTGTTGTGCCTGCGGTGTTTGGCTCACCCACTAAAAGCTCGAAGTCATGTGTCGCGGCGTCAAAGCCAGTGGTTGTATCATTTATTAGCGTGGTATAAACAGCGTCGCCTTCAGTGTCTGTCAAAAGGATTTGGTAAAATGTTGAACCATCCTTACCAGTGTCAACATATGCGTTAGTGCTGTTGCAGGTGCTTATAGCGGCTCCGCCAACAGTGAAGCTTGGGTGTGTTGTGCTTGTGTAAGTTTGGTTTACCCTGTCAGGATCTGAAGGAGTTATGTTGAGGAAAGTCTCAAGGGTGTCGACTTCTGCTGAGCTTGCGCAACCAATTCCTCCCCAGCTCACAGCATCGTCAGTTGAAGAGAAGACTTCACCTGCCACGTCATTCAGCCCGGTCCAATCATAAAACATATTGCCGCCGCTATCAGCCAAGGTCATGTTGCCGCTGATCTCACCGAAGAAGCCAGCCCAATGACTTGTTATAGACCAGCCCGAGATATTTAGTTCAGTAACATTTCCAGCCTGCACGCCAGTGGTTGCTGTGGATGTGTTATCAAAGCTTGCCCGGCTGGATCCTCCAACCGAGATGCTGGGTGCTCCTTGTACACCCCAGACAGATGTGATTCCTGCATAGAGCAATAGAACAACTATCATTAACAATGTAGTCCTCTTAAAGTAGGTTTCAAATTTCATTTTGTCCTTTCACCTCTCCTGGATTTGGATTGTAATTCCTCCTTCTCATCATCATCTTTAGAATGCATCAAAATATTAGAAGGATCATAAAGTGCGTATAAGTTCGGCCGATTTCCCTCAAGGAGCTTTTTCAGCTCTGCTTTTGTCTTCACATTGAAAGAAACTGCCTTGGAAACCCCTTCGGGGTTTTTTATGTATGTCTTCTTTAATTCTTTCTTTAGGTCAGCATTGTCAGATATTATTATTAGGCTGATGTCGCCAGACTGCTCAGTATCAAAGAGAAGCATGTCGTTTTCAGTTAATTTGCTCTCTATGCCCCAGAACGCCTTTTCAAGGTAGTAGTGCAATTGGTGGTTGTCAAGGAACCAGATCTTCAGGATGACTTTGTTGTACTCGCTCAGTTTCAGGAGCTTTTTGTCCACAAAGTCTTGGGTGCTGGCAATCAAGAAAGAATGATTTCCAACCAGAGAGTAAAGGATCCTTGGTTGGCCCTTGTCTCTGTTGGAAATCCTCTTACTGTGAACAAGACCGGCCATCTCTAGAAGACGGAGTTGCTGGCTTATGTTCGCAACCGAGGTGTTGGAAAGCTTTGCCAGCTGTATGGGTGACTTGCTTCCTGAAGCCAGTATCTTCAGGATATCCCATTTCGAGGCCGTAAAAAGGGTTTCTTGTTCCATTTTGTTTTTTTGCTTGCAACGGTTTTTATCATGAGCCAACTTCTGTGTTTTTTGGACGACAGGAGTTGGTTAAAGGCTTCCAGTGGTGTGATGTTGATTTTTGTAATTCTGGTATTGTTTTTCGGCTATTGAAAGCCTAATGATGTCGCTGATATTTAAATATTTCGGTTTTTAGTTAATTACTGTGGTTAATTAACCTATAAATTAAGAAAATAAAAGAAATACATTAATTAATTAAAAAGTGAAATGGGAGGCCAAAAGAGCTAAAAATGAGGAATTCAAAAAATTAAGAAAAAAAACTCTTCTTCAACCCAGCTCGGCATAGAAGTAATAGGTGTTGGAAGTTTCTGTCGGATTGTCAGGCACTATGAGCTGGAAGTCATAAGTGCTCAAATCAAATCCTGCCTTGTCATCGTTGATGAGCGTCGTGAAAACCAGGTTTTGCCCATCTGACAAGGCGACTTCCTGGAAAGTGGCATTTTCATCAGCTGGCTGCGCCGCATCATTTACATAAGTTGCAATCGAAAAGCAGCTGCTGTTTGAGATGGTGCCAACCCCGCCTATGACGAACGACTTGTGAATCTGCTGGATAAAGGTCTTGTTGATGCTATCGTCGCTGCTTGAGTTGATGCTCAGCGTGGTGTCTTCTGTCGTGATGTTGCCCCTGTTCGCGCATGCCAAAGCAGTCATGTTGATGGAGTTATTCCTTGAAACATAAATCTCACCCTGGACTGCGCTCAGCGCCCAATCGTAAATAGTTTTGTTGGCAGAATTGTCCAAAGTGAGCTTGCCAGTGACATTTCCTACGTAAGCCTTCCATTTGCTCGTCTGAGAAGTCACGTTCAATATTAAAGTCGTGAATGAGCCGCCCGCAGCAGTGTGGGAATCAGGAGATCTTGTTGTGGCATTCTCAGTGGAATTATAAGTTATTGATGCTCCTTGGGGGGCAGCCCAAACATCTGGCTTATTGACTATGAATAATAGAAGCAGGACTATGCCAAGCAGGAAGAACGCGTTCGCTTTCCTTAAATTCATGAAATATTTATTCTTCATTTTCTTCCTTTGCCAATTTATTCTTTGCCCTGGCATGGACAGTCCATATTGTTCTCTGGTCTTTGTTGAGCAAGCGTGAAATTTCAGCATAGGTCATGTCTTTGTTTTTCAGAAACATGACAAGAACTTCGAATGCACTGAGATCCTTGTTCTTGAACAAGCTCAGGGGGATGTAAAGGCTAGTTTGCTCCAAGGAGAGCTGCTTTGCCTTCTTGACAGTTTTATAAGTGCTCCAAATAGATTTGGTTTCTCTTCCAAGGAGAGCTGCTATTTTCTTATTTGAGAAGAGGAGATTTTCCCGCAGGTATTTTATTATTGCCTGAAATGGGGTGAGCTCGTTTTTGAAGATGGAGCTAGGAAGGTAGGTTTCTTCTGAATACCTGAGGTTGAGGTAAAAGACAGAGGGAGCCTCGCCGGTTTCATGCTCTTCTATGAATTGGTTGTTGAGCTCATGCTCTGAAAAAGAATAGGTTAACTTCTCTCTGTCAACAAAAAACTCCCTTTTTTCCATGAAACAATACAGTATTGTAAGTATTTATTTATAAATTTTGTCATTATTTAGGCATTATTAATAATAATTGTAAGTATAATAATACATTAATGTAAGTAATATTCTCCTGATGAGCTTGAAAAATGCGCTTTGGAACCAAAACAAAAGGTTTAAATATGACAACTCCAAAGAGAAAACAAAGGTAGAGGGCGGGATATGGACAAAACCAAGGTTATTCAAAGATGGGCGCTTATTCTTCTGGTAAATTCGATTTTCATTTTTTGTTGTTCGCCTTTAGTCTCAGCTCAAGAAGAGGTTGTCATATCCAATTCTGCCAATTGGGAAGATGTTTATTCCGCCTTGCTTTATGCCAATCTCCTGGGAAAAACAGGCTATTTCCTGACTAGCACGCCTCACGGCCCCATCCTGCTGTTTGAAATCACTCAAGGCAGCAACATTCAAGTCATATCCTCTGCTGACAGGCCGTATTATGTGGGTTATGAAGCACTCATAAGAAGCAAGGGCTATGCTACTGTCGAAGAGCTCATCTTTGATAGTTCCAACCTGGAGCTGGCCAGAAGGCTACCTAATATCAATAAGTTTATAGTGCTTGATAGCTCTTACGGCTATAACGCGTTGTCAGTTGCACCTTATGCTGCCAAAGCCAAGTATTACGTGCTGTTTGCTGACAGGATAAACATAGGAGATGTGACTGGTTTCTTGTCTGGGAAGAATGTTGAGAAAATAATCCTGTACGGCCGTGTCGACAGGGAAGTAAGAGCTGCGCTCGCCCAGTACAATCCAGAAATAATCAGCAGCGCGAACGGGAGCAGGTTTGAAGACAACATGGTGATTGTTGACAAATACGCTGAGCTTGCCGGCGCCAAGCAAGTCATCCTGACAAACGGTGAGTTCATAGAGGCCAGCATGATGAGCGGCAAAGAGCCATTACTTTTTATTGGGCGCAATAATGTGCCTGATGAGGTCCAGAAATACATCAAAGACCGAGGCATTGAGATTGGTGTCCTTATTGGTAATGAGCTCATCGGCTCAGCCACGACCATTAGGCGACAGTTAGGAATCAGTGTCTTTGTCAAGTTCGCAAGGGGCTCAAGGATTCCAGGCGGAACAATTAACCCTGTCGAAGACCTGGACAGGTTCCCCATGCCAAGCTATCAGCTCAACCTTAGCATCGTATCGATTAGCTATAACAAGGCAACAGGAGTTCTTGAAGTGACTTACACCAACAACGTGGACCTTGCAACTTACTTTAAGTCCACGATCACAATAAGGAATGCTAACGGGGAAACCCTGGCTGTTGTTGGTGACAAGGATGTGATTTTCATTGATGGCAGGGAGACCAAGACAGTTGTTTACACAGTGGACCTTTCAGAAGCTGAAAGAGCAGGAAGCCTGGATAACCTCACTGGAGAGATATATACTATATACGGCGAGTCCAAGACTTCCTTGGAGAACGCTCTAAGAGGCACTTTCAAGATAGAGATGATAACTGTCATGGATGACACTGACATCGAGATCATTGACCTTGTTTATGACAAAGGGAGCGGAAAATTCCTAATTACAGTTGAAAACACAGGCACTTCTGATGCTTATGTGAGCCTGGAAATAATCGACCTCTGGGTCAATGACGGTTATTTGACTGTTGCTTCTGACGGCGTTGAGAAGATCGCTCCTGGCAAGCGAAAGGTCATTACCATAGAAGTCGACCTGGCAGATGAAGATCTGCAAAATGAAAAGAATGCGAAAATAACAGTGCATGCGGTATATGGGGCGAGAAAGTACGCCCTGGTCAAGAGCAAATACAAGGACTTCGAGCTTAAATTCAAGGAAGCCTTTATCTGGTGGTACATACCCGTAATAATTATCATAATACTCCTCTTAATCCTCTTCTTCATGAGAAGAAGAAAGCAATGCCCCAGATGCAGGACTATGAACAAAAGGAGCGCGAAGCATTGCAAGAAGTGCAGGCACGAGTTCAAGTAGTTCGAGCAGAATCAACAAATTCATTCTTTATATTATAGGAAAATCTGAACCAAAACTTTTATTAATGGTAATTAAGTTCAGATGTTTCATCGCACCGGTGGTCTAATGGCTACAACCCTTTTGCTACGCAAAAGCGTTGACGGAAAGGAGCGGGCATAAAGCTGAGGCTTTAGCCCACTGCGAAAAGGTTGCCATAAATGACTGCGGCCTTCCAAGCCGTATATCCGGGTTCGAATCCCGGCCGGTGCATGAGCGAAGCGAATGCGGCGGTCGGCTCAGAAGCAGTAGCTTCTGTTGCCGGCCGGTGCATCGCAGATGCAGCGAACGGTTCAGAAAAGTCAGTTTTCTGTTATCGGCCGGTGCATACTTTTTTTCTAGTTCGGAGGGTTTCGAGTGCAGCGAAGAACACCCTCCTTAACTTTTTCCATCAAAAATCTTTGATTTTTGTGGTGCCAAAACAAAGTTTTGAGCACCCTCAAGGCTTCTTCAAAACTTGTTTTGAAAGGGCAGTAAATCAAAGGTTTGCTTGCTTTCACAAAGGCTTGAAACCAAAAACTAATTAAACAAACATTCTTACCTATATAATTATGGCAAATGAGAAGAAGAGCAAAGGCTCTATACTTGTGATATGCGCTCACTCAGATGACCAGATAATCGGTCCTGGCGGAGCTATGGCGAAGTATGCAAGGGAAGGGTATGACATTCACACCATCATATTGTCTTTTGGAGAGGGTGTCAAGCCCCATGTGCGCAGGGATATTGTCAGCAAGGCGAGGATACGGGAAGCCCAGAGAGCAGACAAGATCATAGGAGGCAAAGGAGTTATTTTCCTTGGCCTTAAGGAGTTGCGCTTTGAAGAGGACTTTGAGCAGAGGGGCATTTCCAATAATTTCAAGAGGATAATAGCGCGCCTTAAGCCTCTCAAGATATTCACGCACTCAAGCGATGACGCTCATCCGGATCATCGCGCTGCTTTCAGGATTGTCCTTAAGATGTATAAGGAGATGAAGCTCAAGTCTGACTTATACACCTTCGAGATTTGGCACCTGTTGAACATCAAGAAAAGGAACAAGCCAAAACTAGTGGTTGACACTTCTGAGACTTTCAATATCAAGGTCAAGGCTTTGAAGGCTTTTAAGAGCCAAATAAATTTGTCAACATTTTACAATTATCTTGTGCTTAACAATTTCTTCTTTTTCATGACATACATAAAGGACGCCCTCAAGGGGATAAAAAACAACACTAAGTACGCAGAGGTTTTTTATAAGGTGAGGTAAACAGAATATAAGATGGACGGCGGGAAAGAAAAAAGAGCTGGTGCAGAAAAAGAGGCTGGCTTGAGAAAGAAGCTGTTGATTGCCTCAGATAACTTCTTGCCCAGATGGGATGGCATTGCCCGGTTCCTCTCAGAAATAATTCCCAGGCTTAAAGATAAGTTTGACATCACAGTCATAGCTCCTGATTTCGGGACTTATGATGCTGGCTGGGGCGAGGCTGTCAGGGTGGTCAAAATACCTGTGCAGAGCCTTAGGATTGGTGATTTCAACCCTGCTAAGCTTGAATCGGGCATAATAAGAAAAGAGGTTAAGAAAGCTGACATTGTATTCACCCAAACCATCGGGCCAATTGGATTTCTAGCAATACGCGCTGCTAAGAAAAATAAGAAAAAACTTGTTTCTTACATACACTCTATTGAGTGGGAGCTGGTCACCAGAGCCCTGGGCCTCAACCTCCTTAAGAAATATGTCAGCGCGATAACCAAAGGCTTGGTAAGAAGGATTTATAACAAGCCCGATCTTCTAATCGTTCCTGCTGAAAGCATTGGGGAGATGCTTTCCTGGCAGAGGATAAAGACCAAGAAAAAAGTCGTCCATTTGGGAGTGGACACAAAGAAGTTTGTGCCTGCAGCGAATAAGGCAGAGGCAAAAAAGAAAATCGGCCTTGACCCCGGCATGTTCATAATCGGGCATCATGGCAGGCTGGGCAGGGAAAAAGACCTGCCGACTCTGCTCAGGGCGTTTATTGTTGTAAGAAAGAGCTATCCAAAAGCTTTGTTGTTGATTGTTGGTGAGGGCGTGGAGAGCATCAAGAAGAAGCTAGTCAAAGTGGATGGTGTCATTCTTCCCGGAGGGACGCATAATGTTGTTCCTTATCTTCAGGCCATGGACTTGTATTGCCTGCCGAGCCTGACAGAGACCACGAGCCTCGCAACCCTTGAAGCCATGGCTTGCGGCGTGCCTGTAATTGCCACCAAAGTTGGTTTTGTCAGGGATTACATCAAGACTCATGTGAACGGATTGTTCTTCAAGGAAAGGAACTCCTACGACCTTGCAAGGCAGATAATGTTCATGATAAGGGAAGAAACTCTGAGGAAGAGCATTGGCTTGGAAGCCAGGAAGACCGTGGAGAAAAAGTTCAACTGGGACAAGACAGCCAAGGAGATTGAGGAGACTATTGATAAGGTGATGCAGTAAATTGAAAGATTATTCGGGTTTTTTTACAAATGTTGTAGCAGAGCATTTGCATAAACTGGTGGATTTAGTTAGAGATTCACATTCTCAAAAAGTTTTGGTTCATGAGTGGGTTTTAGGAATAGAGTATAACTGGAAGGATTACGCTGGAGAAAATAAAAGAAGAGTCTATGAGCCCAACCCAGCTGGTGATTCAGACTTTATTCCAAGATTATCATTTTGGATTAGTGGATTAAGAGACAAATTCAATTCTAACCCTACCAAAATCCAAGTGATTGATTTATTGTATCAGACATTTGATGCTTCTACTTACTGTTATTTTGAGTACGGCACAAGGGATGATGTTGAAAATCAAATTGAAAAATATTGTGAGGAGGTAGATGATTGGTTTGGCGAACCTATTCTGAATCCGAAACTCAAAAAATTTAGACTTAGTAGGAAAGCGATCCCCGCTATGAATGTGGCAATAAAGAAGCTTCAAGAATATGGTTTTGCCGAAGATTCAGAGCTTGTAATAAGCAAAAACATGGAAAATGCCTCCGATATTGAAAAGGATTTCATGTTACGCTTCAAAAAAATTTCGCAAGCATTCATCGATCAGATGAACAAGAACATGGATAAATTTCTAGAAATTCAGAAGGATTTAGATTTGTTCATTTCCGAATGTCAAAGTTTAGGGTACAGTGACATATTATCTAAAAAGCATAAGTTAGACATAAATGCTGTCAAGCAAAGGTCGGAATTAAAAAAATTGGTCATGAATTCTGAAGCTATTTATTCAGACACTTTCAAAATTAACACTAATGAACTTATACAGCTAATCAATAAGGATATTTCTTTTTCAAAAATTCAGCAGGAAATCAGGTCTTTGTTGTCAGGACAATTAGTTGATTCCTTAAGGAAAGACACCTTCAAATTTGATAAAATGCATCAAGTGCTGAATTCACTTAATAAACTTTGGAAAGATAACTCTTTTGAATTATTCGAAGAGAAACAATTAACTGAAATAGAAGACATTGCAATTTTGATCAAAAGGAAGGATACCTTGAAAACGACTATTTATGATTGCTTTAAAGAATTAAGAAAATTTGATCCGACATTACCGGAGCCTGATAAACAAGGTATTTTGACAGACGTTATAACTCCCGAATTAAATGTAATCGAAGAAAATAAAATTCTCAAATATCTGTATTCAATTTACATAGATATACTGAAAAGAAACCCTGACCTGGGCAATGAAATTATAAAAAAAATTGAATTATTCATTAGAACTGTTGCGAGTAATTTCTCGGTCAAATACTTTGATTATGAGTTTAACAAAATTAAAGACAAGTCTTATTTAAAAGTTATGGTCGTAAATATATTTAGAATGCCTAAAAAAGGAATAGAAGTAATAATTAAGCAAAATTCAAAAACAACAGATAATAAACTAACTGATAAAAATGGCGAAGTTATTTTTGAGAGCGTCCCTAAAGGTAAATTAGTTGTATCTCTTAATAAAAATAACAAAAAGAGGGAATATCCTATAAATATTGAACAATATTATAATGAAAAAAAGATATGGTTGTTCTCTTTTTAACGGTTTTCTTGCCTCTTTATCAAAGATATTATATCTTCAGGCTCGTGACCTTGCTTATGCTGTCCTCGTTCATGCTCACGCCGTAGAGGTTGTCTGCTTCGCTGATTACTGCGTCGTTGTGGCTGATGATTAAGTACTGGGCATTCTTGCAGTAGCCTCTCACTAGCTTTGCCAGTTTTTCTGAGTTGTGCTTGTCCAGTGCTGCGTCCACTTCATCCATGATGTAGAAGCTTGCTGGCATATATTCCTGCACTGCGAAGATGAAGGCTAGTGCTGTGAGGGTCTTTTCTCCCCCGCTAAGGCTTCTTATGTCCATGAATTTAGTCCCTACAAGCCTGACTTTGATAGTCATTCCTGCCATGAACGGGTCTGCAGTGTCTTCCAGCTCAAAGAAACCATCTCCCTTGGCGCTTAGGTTGCTGAATATCCTCTTGAAGTTCTCATTCAGGATGTCGTATGTCCTCATGAAGAGCTCTTTTTTCTTGGTGTCAATCTCATTAATCATCAATAGTACTGATTCTTTCTCAGTGCTCAGCTTTTCCTTTTTCTTTATCAGGGATTTGTATTCTGATTCTGCCTTATCATATATCTCCAGGGCTTTCATGTTGACCGCACCTATGTCTAAGACCATCTTTTCGAACTGCCTAATCTCTTTCTCTGTGTCCTCGTCGCTCTTCTCCTTGAACAACGGCACGCCTTCGTATTGCTTGAACTCGACCTCGAGCCCTGCAAGCTCTGCTTTTATCGTGGCGTTCTCGAGGGCGACGGTGTTGATTTTCAACTCGTATTCCCTGACTGTGCCGTCTTTAATCATTATTTCTGACTCTATCTTGGTGTTTTCTTCTCCGAGCGTAGTCCTTCTAGTGAACAAGGCTTTGAACTTGGCGTAGAATTCTTCCTGGTTCCTTTCTTTTTCCTTCAAGTCCAACTCCTGGGTTTTTATGAGCTCACCAACTTCTTTCTTTTCCTTGTGGAAGTCAGTCTTTTCCTTGTCGTGCTGTTTGAGTATCTGCTGGATCTTACCTCCCTCTGGGCCGAGTATGTTATTTATCTCGCTGTCCTTGCCCTTAATCTCCAGCTGGAGCTTGCCAATCTCTTCTTTCAGCTCGTTTTTCTTCTGGTCAAATGAGTTGAGCTCGGCGAGCAATGTGGGGCTTCTGAGCCTGGTGAGCTCTTCCCTGAGCTTTTGTTTCTGCTCTTTCAGCTTGGTGAGCTCAGTGTTTTTGTCTATGAGCTCTTTTCTTATCTTCTCTGCCGCGGCGTCAACGCTGGAAAGCTCTACAATTATTTTCTCCTTCTCTTTCTTGTCAGCGTCAAGGTCTGCTGAGCTCAAGTGCAGTGTCTTTTCGAGCTTGATTATATCGGCGTCAAGGTTGGCTTTTTCTTTTCTTAACTCTTCAATCCTGATTTCGTTGTTCTTCTTCTTCACATCCAGGTTGGCGATGACGCTTACCATGTCCTTGATCTCTTTTTCCAGTGCTTCGAGCTTTTCGTTTATTTCCTTGTCTTGGAAGCCTATGCCTTTCTTTCTCTGCCTGAAGCCTCCTTGCATTGCTCCGCTCGTCTCTAACAGGTCTCCGGTGAGGGTTACCATCCTCTCCTCGCCAACTCCGACTTTTCGCCCGGTTTCGACTGTGTCAATTACTAGCGTGCTTCCGAAAACGTATTCAAACACTTTCCTGTATTTTTCTGGGAACGTGACTAGGTCAATAGCCAGGCCTATTACTCCTGGCTTGTCTATTTTCCTTAATGCTTCTTTTACTTCTCTTGACTTGAGCTTGTTTAATGGGAGGAATGTGGCTATGCCGAGCTTGTTGTCCTTGAGGTATTTTATGCACTTCGCCGCGACTTCATCAGTCTCCACGACGACGCTCGACAGCCTTGGCCCGGCTGATACTTCCAGCGCCAGGGCGTATTCTTCTTTTACCTGTCCAAGCTCTGAGACAGTTCCTATTATGCCTTTTATTGTGCCGTTAGCTTTGAGCTCCATTATTTTTCTCATAGCAAAGCCGCCTTCAAGAGATTCCCTGATGTTTGCATAGCGGCCTCTTAGCCCTGACTCTTCTTCTTTTTTCGAGAGTAATTTTTCCCTGGCTTCTGCTATCTGGGCTCCCAGGCTGGTGTCATAATCAATGGCTTTGGTGAGCTCGTTCTCTTTCTTCTTCAGGTCTTCCCTGTTGGTCTTGAGTTTTTCAAGTGAGGTCTTGTTCTCTTTTTCTATTCCGATGACTTTTTCTATTTTCTCGTCGGTTGATTGCTTCTTGAGCTCAAGCTTGTCTTTTTCCCTCAGCAGCTCTTGTTGCTTCTCCCTTATCTTGTGGACTTCTTCCTGCAATGCGTCTGACTTCTTGTCTATTTCAGCGATGTCAACATCCATCTTTTGGGCATCTTCGAGCTTGTTTTTCTTCCTGAAATCAGCCAGGCTCTTTTCAATCAGCCCGAGGTCTTTCTCATTGGCTTTTATTCTCCCATCAAGCTCTTTTTTATGGCCTTCCAGGGTTTGTATCTTCTCGAGCAGCTCCTTGTAGCTATTGTTGAGCTCACCTGTCCTGTCGTCGATTTTCTTTATCTCGCCTTCTATTGTTTGTATCCTTTGCTTGTTGAGCGCAATCTCGACCTTGAGCTTCTCAATCACCTTGTGGTGCGCTACCTGCTCCTTTTCTCCTTTCTCTTCGATTTCCTTGTTGATGTCATCTATTTCCTTTTTCTTCTTGGCAATGGTTTCCTTGAATTTCTCAATTTCTTTTTTCAGGGCCGTAATTTTCTTGTTGTTGTCTTCTATTCTTCCTTCGAGCTCGTCTCTTTTTGATTTTTTGAGGTTAATCTTCCTGTCAAGAACTGTGGCCTTGTTCTGCTTTATCTTATCGTTGAGTTCTTTGAACTTCAGCGCTTGGTTTCTCTCTTTCTTGAGCTCTTTTAGGTAGGTTTCCCTTTCTGTCAGGATGATACCGGCTTCGTTGATTTTCTCCTCGACTCGTGTCAGCTCCCTTATGGCCTTGTTTTTCTTATCCTCATAGATGTTGATGCCTGCTATTTCCTCAATCATGGCTCGCCTGTCAAGGGGAGTCATCTCGACGAGCTGGACAATGTCTCCTTGAAGAATGATGTTGTAGCCGTCAGGATTAATCCTTGCCCTGCTGAGCAGATCCAGGATTTGCTGCCGCGTCCTGGTCTTGCCTTGGATCTTGTAAACTGACTGGCCACTGGGTCTAACGATGCGGGTGACCTCAATCTCTTCACCCCAGTCTGGACCGAATATTTTTGACTTGTTGTCAAAATATATGCTGACCAGGCCTTCTTTTGCGCCGCTCTTTCTTTTGCCTCCGTTGTATATGAGGTTTGCGGCTTTTTCAGCCCTCATGCCTTTAACGCTGCTCTTTCCGAGAACAAAGCATAGCGCATCAAGGACATTGCTCTTGCCAGAACCATTTGGGCCTAGGATGCAGTTAAAGTGCTCTCCGAAAACCATCTCTGTCTTGTTAGCAAAGGACTTGAAGCCTTTCATGACAAGCTTGTTAATCCTAGTCATGCTTTCTCACTCACCGCTTATAAGGAATCTAATCATCATGCCAATATGGTTTTATCGTGTTGATATAGTTACAACTCTCTATAAAGCTTATAAGACAAGAGTATAAAAAGGTTGTGGTTTTTCATAGTCGAGCCAACGTGCCTTGAGTTCAAAAATATTTAAATAATAGAAGGCATTACCTCTCTTTCTAGGAGGTGGTAAGCTTGGTGCTTGATAAAATTATCACGTTTTTTCTTCTTTACTCAATATCTGTAACGCCAGCAGTTGGGTTTAAGCAGAATAAGAAAAGCCCTTATGAAGTGTGGGCTTATAACACAATAATGAAGAAAGCTTCTTTTGGGAATAATTTAGAGCAGCAAATCAAGGAGAGTTATGCAAAAGAAATAGTTCATCCGGGCACAGACGGGGTGGCGAATCCTGATTCTGCTTTAGGCAAGCCGGATGATAAATACGCCCTGATAATACCTGGCGGGGAGTTGACTTTGAAGATGGCAAAGCCCTTTCCATCAATGCAGGCTTACAATGACGGCCGGGTTATAGCCAGGGATGATAGCGGAGAGTTTTCCTTGGCAGCATTGGTTCCTGTGCTGAGCACTGATCCAGAATATGGCGTGATAATGAGCCAAAGCGCTCAAGGGCTTCTTCAGCCTGTGTGGCGAGAAATAATTCCCGGGCTGGTTCCTGGTGGCTTTCAGGTTCCGCCTGCTGCGCAAAGCCTTGTTGACACTCTGAAGATAAAGAACGTCAGCAAGCAGAACGTGTATATTGATGCAGTGATTAGTTATGGGCATTAGCCAATAACCTTAACCGATTGCCTTTGAACTCAACTATTGATCTTTACTTCCTTGTAGCCTTGCTTTTTCAGGAAGCCAAAGAATTCCTCTTCTGAGAAGAACATCTCATTAATGAGGTGCTTTTCAAAAGGCCCATAGTCTCGCTTCGGAGATATCATCCACACCTCCTTGGTGGTCTCAAAGGCGTGGTTTATCTCTGTGAGCACTCCTGCTGAGAATACGAGGTTAGGGAGAAAATAGACTATTATCTTTTTTGCCTTGCCTGTGAACCATCTCAAGTCTCTCTGGAAGGTCTGCGCTGCTTCTGCGTCAGAGAAAGCAGGGGATAGCTCGATGCTCCTTGGATTGAGGACTGCGAAGTATTTGCCGAGCCTGTTAACAAAGTCATCTATTTGCTTCTTGCCTTCTGGTGTTTTTATGAAAGTCATGGGAAAGCTTGCATATACTAATTCTGCTTCTGGCCTGAACATCAGCTTGAATAATAAGTCTCTTGACTCATTACGTGGGATGATGTAGTGTGGCTTGTTCAAAAGCTGCGACCAGCCCGTGGTCACGTTCACTTCCACGTTCTGCCATGCTAATACTTCTCCCATCTGCATCTTTTGCTCTTTCCATTGCTCAGACACATCCATGCGCTTTTTAATTGAGCCGGTGTTGTCAATGAGTGTTATGAACATGTCTGGCTTTATTTCTTTCAGGTATGTCCAGTTGAAGGCATTGGTGAAGTTTTTTTTCCAGAAGAAAGTTGCGTGGCCGGAGATGATGACGTGCTCATGCTTTTTTATCTCCTCTTTTAAGCTGTTAATAATGCTTTTCATCCCAAGCGCACGGAATTCCTCGTCGATGTTAAGGACGTTCTTCCTGACAAAGGTGGCGCCTAGGTCGGCCTCGAGCTGTTTCATGAGCAGGGCTCCGAGGGAAATGTATTTCACCTTGGTGCCGTTCTTTTTTGCAAGGCTCATCGTCTCTTCTATGAACTTGTGCTTGTCAGTCTCTGATATGGCTGTCAGGAAAACTTTCATCTTAGAATTCACCTAGTTTTTTTTGCCCGCCATGCTTTTTTGCGTGCTGCCAGGTCTCCCAACTCTGCCTGAAAAATGGGTACTTATCAAAATTTTTTGCAACAAAGCCCATGGTAAGGGGGTCGCTCGGGTAACCGCTGCCAAAATCCACGCTGTATTTTGCCTTTAGCTTCTTTATCTCGTGGTCTCTTGCGACTTTTGCCAGGATGCTGGCTGCTCCGACAATGGTGTAGTTAACATCTGCCTTGTGCTCGACGACAAGGATTGGCTTGTAATCAAGCCCTTTCATGATGTATGCTTTGTATTCCTTGATATTTGTGCTTGGGCAGTCTAGTATTACTTTGTCTGGTCTCATCTTGTTGATGAGCATGATTGATTTGTCAGCTTCCAGCCAGTTAAGGTTGGTTTCCTCACTGAACACAGCCGCGTCAATCTCTTCGGGCTGTATCTTCACCATTTCAAAATTGCACAAGTCCTTGATCTCGTTGTAGAGCTTCTCTCTCTGCTGAGGCGTGAGCATCTTAGAATCCTTGACTCCCATTGCCTTGAGCTTGAACTCATCTTTTTCTTCGCAAGAGGCGAGAACCATCACCATCGGGCCTATCACCGGGCCCCTGCCTGCTTCCTCAACACCCGAGATTATCATTGAGAATGAGAAAACCTTATGTGTTTTTAAATTTTTGCGCTTAGTTCTTCAATTGTTTTCTTGAAAGCATCTGACAAGGGAAGGAATTCAGGCTCTTTTAGCCCTTGCAGCTGGCTTATCAATGGCACTTGCTCCAGGTCCAGCCGCCCGTAATAAAGCTGCTTTAAGCCTGCGTCTCCTTTCTCTTCCAGGAACTGCTTCACCTTATAATAACCGTCCAGGTAAAGGTAGTCTTTGGTGTACGCGCCTGGCTTGGAAGTGTCTGTCAGGCCTCTCTTTGCTCTCAAGGCTAGTTTCCATGCAAAATCATCATTGAAGTGCTGCTTGAGGTCGTTGAAGACATCCCTGAAGCCTTTTTGCAATGATTGGTTGACTGCCAATACCCTGCCAGCATAGGCTCTGAGCGTGTTGACCTTGAGGCAGCCATGCATCTCTTCCACATTCACTGCCAAGCCTTCTTCTGTGCCCAGGTAATTCGGCAGCCCTGTGAAGAATATCTTGTATGGCTGCTTCTCTCCGTTCAGCGCGCGGAACACGTGCGTGCCTATCTCGTGCACCACAATCCTTTTCAGGAAATCTGCTGAGAACTTGGCTTTCTTCTTTATGAAGACCTGTTTCCTCGAGGTGACCACTGCTGCGTTTGAAGCCATGTTCTTGTAGCCAATCTTCCAGTCCTTCAGGTTGAGCTTGCGTAAAATCTTTTTCATCTCCTTCAGGACTTTCTTTGAGTCGATGTTGTTCTCTTCCTTCTCAGCCTCCTTTTGTAGGATCTCATATGCTTTGCCAACCAACTCAATAGAGGGCTTTCCAAATATGCCTTTGGAAAAGTATGTGAACTCTGGCTTTCCAAGGTTGCTCACCATGGCATTGGTCCTCTTGAACTTTTCAAGGCGCTGCAGCAAAAGCCTGCTCATCACATCACTACCAATGTCAATATCATCTATCTTCCTGAAAAGCTTCTCGCAAGAGCCTGTTCTCCTGTACTTGAAAACAGGGTTGTAATCCTGGCTCTTGAAGAACTTCTTCTTCTCAGAGGCTTCGTTCACAGGATTCATGCCCAGGAAAGGAAGCTTCTTGTCAAGCCTGGAAAGGAGCTTCTCAAAGAGCTTTATGTTCTTTTCCAGTTCCTTGCTGGCAACTGCTTCTCCCAAACCATTCATGATAACAAGTTAAGAAAATGACTATTTAAAACTATTCATCAGAACTTTATTGCCTCGAGCTTAGCAATCCTTTTCTCCATTGATGGGTGCGTGCTTAAGAACTCGATAATCGCGCTGCCTTTGAAAGGGTTCACTATGAACAATGGCGCAGTTGAAGGGTTGCCCTCGTTGCGCCTGAATGGCCTTGCCTTGTTGCCTGCTTCGAGTTTTTTTAAAGCCCTTGCTAATGCCTTGCTGTCGTGCAGGGTCCTGGCGCTTCCTTCATCAGCCATGTACTCCCGGGTCCTTGAGAGGGCTAACTGTATAAGGACTGCTATGATTGGAGTGATGATGCCGATGACTATGAGCGCGATAATGTTTTCTCCTTGGTTATCATCCCTTCCTCCGCCAAACAAAGCCACCCATCTAGTCATCGCGGCGATGTAAGAGATTATTCCTGCAATGACTGCTGCAATGGTCTGTATCAAGGTGTCCTTGTTCTTGACATGGCTTAATTCATGGGCTATCACTCCTTTGAGCTCATAATCATCCAGCAAGGTGAGGATGCTGCTCGTGACTGCAACTGCTGCGTGCTTCGGGCTTCTTCCTGTTGCAAAAGCATTCGGGGTTGCGCTCTCTACCATGTATGTCCTTGGCATTGGCAAGCCTGCCTTGTTCGCAACTTCCCTGACAAGCTTGACAACCTCATGGTCCTTTGGCAGCTCTTTTGCCTTGTACATCATGAGCACTATCTTGTCGCTCCACCAGTACATTGCGAAGTTCATGATTATTACGAATACGAAAGCAACTGCAAGGCCAGAGTAGCCACCTATAAGGTTACCCATCCACAGCAAGAGCGCTGTGAGTAATGCTAAGAGAATCGTGGTCTTGAAAACATTGCTGAACTTGCCCATGACTCTGGAAAAAAAGAGCTTGCTTTTAAAGATTATGGAATAATAGTCTTCAAATAAGAAGTATTCTCCTGAGCTCATCAACATCCTTGCTTGTGCTTATCCTATTCCTTAGGGCTGCACTGCTTTTCATGCCTGCTGTGAAGTGCTGGCAGTGAAGCTTAATCCTGAAGAAACTGACGCCGTGCTTTTCTGCCAGGAACAAGTATTTCTTTATCATCTTAAGCCTTGCCTCGTCATCTGTCTGCACGTATTTCCTCTTCCTGAAATAGTCGTTTATTTGTTGGAATATGATTGGGCTTTTCATAGCTGCCCTGCCTATCATGACATAATCGCAGCCAGTCTGCTCTATCATTCCCTGGGCGTCTACTGGTGAAAAAACATCTCCGTTGCCAATCACAGGGATGCCTACATTGTCCTTGACTTTCTTGATAATGCTCCAATCAGCCTTTCCGCTGTAAGCCTGCTTCATAGTCCTAGGGTGCACTGTTATTGCCTTGGCACCTGCCTGTTCGCAGAGCTTGGCTATTTCTACTGCAACAATATGATTATTATCCAAGCCGCTCCTTATCTTAACAGAAACGGGGGTGGTGAGATTATTGACACAGGCTTCTACTATTTCCTTGATCCTGCTCTTCCTACTTAATAAAGCGCAGCCAGCACCTTGTTTTACTATCTGCCTTGCAGGGCAGCCAAGATTGATGTCAATGACGTCAGGCTTGTGCAATTCTTCAGCTAACTTTGCTGATTTTACAAAATGCTCAGGGCTCTGGCCGAACAACTGGATACCGAAAGGATGCTCACCCTTTACAAAATCCATTATCCTCAGGGCAGACTGGTTGTTCCTGCTCAAAGCAGCAGAGCTCACCATCTCAGAGAAAGTCATGCCGCAGCCGTACTCCTTGCAGAGAAGCCTGAAAGCAGCGTCATTCACACCAGCCATCGGAGCCAGTATTGTCTTTGAAGACAGCTTAGGATAGTTCATTTCTCCTGAGTAGATGTTCTCATTTTAAAAAGAAATCGCATTTTTCCCTATGCTTAATGTTATGAAATCCAACAAGCTGATTCCACCTTAATAATTGTTTCTTCCCATTAAGCTGCACCCTGACCTTTCCTGAACCTATTGGGTAGACACCAAATCTAAACTCGAACTTATTCAGAATGTCAATGAATTGGCTTTGCATTGGTGAAGGACAAACCTTAATCTCTAATCTCGGATAGGTAATACCATTATTATTTGTTCTTACTAGGCAACCATCAGTATCAAAAAATCCTCTTAAAAAGTGTGTTTCTAGCTTTTTTTCAATAATCCATTCAGGTATCTTGGCGCGGTTCCACTTAGGTGATGGGATCAAACCCACTTCATCAAGAAGCTTTCTAATCAAGCTTCTTTTGAAGATGTACAGGTTAGCAGTATTCTCTGTTTTCCTATATTCAGCCACTACTTTTGCCTCGAATAACTTTTCTAAAAAATCCTTGACAAAAATAAAATATTCAATGTCGTCCTTAGAATTAAAAGAGATCTTTATCCTTGGATTTTTTGGATAGCTCAAATACCCATCACCAAGCATTATGCCAACAAACTCAGACAAGCGCTTATCTTTAAGCATACACTAAGACGGGTGTCTTTATTTATATACCTCATGTCTATATGTCCAGTGCGAAAAAAGAAAAAAAATAGCGGGGGATGGATTTGAACCATCGACCTCCGGGTCTCTCTAAGAGTGTTTACTCTTTTATGAGCCTTCCGCGCAAGATAAAATCTCTTTATCTCGCTCGACGGGCACTCCTAGTTGGGCACACGTCTAGGGTAAGACGCATTCTGCCCTACCCCGCTATGAAGTGAGTGTTATTCAAGTTGTTTAAAAAGCTTACGTTAAAACAAAGAGATTAATAATGCAAAGGCGTGCAAGATAATGGCAGCTTTTAAAACAAGTAAGAGAGCGAGTGCAGGACAAGGAATGAAATAGTCTGCGAAAAGTTATTCCTGGACTTTGTAAAGGAATTATCAGAAGAGCTGGAGCTGTGAGAGTCTTCCTCTCTTTCCCAAACCTTTTTATATTCGTTGTATTCAGTATTCTTTGAGGTGGTTGTCATGCCTAAGAAGATTGTTAAGGATGTTGCGAAGGGTTGTGGTGTTAAGTGTCAGTGTGGCGGCGGTGCTGTTTATGGCCTTGGGTTTGTTGGCGCAGTTGTTTATTATATTTCAACTGCCACTAGTTTTTGGAATGGAGTTTTAGGCGTCTTGAAAGCGATTGTTTGGCCTGCCTTCTTGGTGTTCAAGTTATTGTCTGGCTGGTGATAGTGGCTGGTTTGATTTAGGGCAAGAATTCAAACTCCGATGATATTCAAAAGATTTATATTCTTTGAATTCCTTGCTTTAGGTTAACTTATTGTCAAATAAAAAAAGGGTGGTTTTATGAGCACTATCAAGTCTGTTTTTGCACGGGAAATTCTCGATTCAAGGGGGAATCCGACAGTAGAAGTTGACTTGACAACAGAAGATGGCGTCTTCAGGGCTGCTGTCCCGTCAGGCGCCAGCATAGGCATTTACGAAGCCTTGGAACTCAGGGATGGTGACAAGAAGAGGTATAATGGTAAAGGAGTCCTTAAAGCGGTTGAGAACGTCAACAAAAAAATAGCTCCAATCGTAATGGGCATGGACCCGGCAAAGCAGGAAGAGCTTGACAGCAAGATGATTTCTGCAGACGGAACAGAGAATAAGAGCAGCTTCGGAGCAAATGCAATACTGGCAGTCTCAATGGCTGCTTGCAAGGCAGGCGCAGCAGCAAAAAAAGTCCAGCTTTACAGGCACATAGCAGATTTGGCAGGTGTCAAGGATTTTGTGATGCCAGTTCCCTCCTTCAATGTCATCAATGGCGGAGAGCACGCAGGCAACAGGCTTGCCATGCAGGAATTCATGATACTCCCAGTAGGCGCTAAGAATTTCAGGGAAGCCATGCGCATGGGCGCAGAAGTCTACCAAACATTAAAGAAAGTCATAAAGGAGAAATACGGCCAGGATGCAGTGAACGTAGGTGACGAAGGCGGATTCGCTCCTAACATCCAGGATAGCAAGGAAGGCTTGGAGCTTCTCAAGGAAGCAATTGCAAAAGCAGGCTACACAGGAAAAGTGAAGATGGGCATGGATGTGGCTGCATCATCATTCTTCAAAGAAAGAAAATACGACCTGGATTTCAAGAACCCGAACAATGATGGCAGCATGAAAAAAACAGGCGACGAGATGATAGAGCTTTACAAAGGCTTTGTCAAAAATTACGATATAGTCTCCATCGAGGACCCGTTTGACCAGGACGACTGGGAAAGCTATCCCAAGCTCACAAAAGAAGTAGGCAGGAAAGTGCAGATTGTAGGAGATGACCTCCTTGTCACAAACCCAAGGCGCATCAAGACTGCGATTGAAAAAAAAGCCTGCAACTCATTATTGCTAAAGGTCAACCAAATCGGTACAGTCACAGAAGCCATGCAAGCATGCAAGGACGCGCAAAAAGCAGGCTGGGGCGTCATGGTGAGCCACAGGTCAGGCGAGACAGAAGACACCTTCATAGCAGACCTGGTCGTTGGCTTGAAGACAGGCCAGATAAAGACCGGCGCTCCGTGCAGGTCAGAGAGGCTGGCAAAATACAACCAACTGACGCGAATCGAGGAAGAGCTGGGCAAGAAATGCAGGTATGCTGGCAGCAAGTTCAGGAAACCTTAATTCTTAAAAAAATAAAAAAGCGCCACGGCCCGGACATTCAGAAAAACTGCATTTTCTGTGTGTTAAACGCAGTTTAACATTTGAACCGGGGATTCCCTTGCGAGAACAGGATTAGCAATCCTGCGCTATACCAGGCTAAGCGACCGTGGCATTCCATGCTTAATGAAAAAAAGAGTTTTTTATAAATTTTTGCTTATTCTGATAGTAAAGTATTAAAATAGTAAACTGGATAATCGATTTGCTATGAGGCAAAAAGCTTTTGTATTTGTTATCTTAACTATATTATTGGCGTGTTCAGTGCTCGCTCAGGAGGATGATTTATTCATTTACCACGCATTAGGATTGGAAGTCCTTATCTCTAATGAGTTTGACGTCCTGCCTAGTGCGCAGGATTATTTTGTGGATTATGTCTCTGCCCAGCTCACATGGTATCCTCAGGAGGATTATAGGCAGAAGGTTGAGTCAATTACTACCGAGCCTCAAGCCGGCTTTGATGACAATACAGGCTTCTTGTTCGAGTGGAATAAGCCATCACAATTAAGGTTCGCTGTCTGGGAGAAGTCAGAATTGACTGCCAAGAACGAGTTTGTGCGTGTGACCAACAAAATATTTTTCCCGATAAGGGACTTGGATTATGAGTATGCCCGGTATCTTGAGCCTCAAGAGATCATTGACATAAACAATGACATAAGGCAGGCTGCCTCTGAGATTGTCCTGGGCGAGGATGACTTATACACGGCTGTTTTCAAGATTGCAGAGTGGGTGGAAAACAATGTGGAATATAATTTATCCACCACCACTGCAGAAGCCACTCAGAAAGCCAGCTGGGTCATGGATAACAGGAAGGGCGTTTGCGATGAGATAACTAGCTTGTTCATCTCCATGTGCAGGAGCTTGGGCATGCCTGCGAGGTTTGTGACAGGCATTTCCTATTCTAACATCAACCTGCAGAATGATGGCTGGGGTCCTCATGGCTGGGCAGAAGTCTACTTCCCGGGCGTAGGCTGGGTTCCTTTTGACGTGACTTATAAGGAGCTCGGCTTTGTGGATGCCACGCATATAAAGCTCAAGACAACGCTGGATGCAAAAGAGACCAGCATTAATTATGAGACCAAGAGCAGGAACACTGAAATCCAGCCGCGGCCGCTTGAATTTGAAGTGAAGGTGAGAAGCAAGGATTACCTGACAGAGCCGCGAGTGAATTTAAAAGTGAAAATGGCGCAGCTAGAAACGGGGTTTGACTCATACAACCTCGTGATATTAACAGTCACCAATCCTAACAGCCAGTACCTAACAACAAGGGTTTCCTTGGCAAATGTGAACGATCTTGAAATCATAGACAATAATTTCAAGCCAGTTATGCTGAAGCCAAAAGAGGCTAAGACTGTTTATTGGCTTCTCAAAGTGAAGCCTGACTTGAAGTCAGGGTATATCTACACGTTCCCTATAAAGATAACAGGCAGCTCTAATGAAGAGGCAGAGACGAGCTTTAGGGCGGCTGAGCAATTTGAAGTTTATTCTCAAGAGGACATGAAAGTGTTTATGACCACCGAAGAGTCAGAGCAAAAGCCATACTCAAGCCAAGTGCTTGTTAGCTGCTTCATGGACAAAAGCAAGATATATTACAATGAAACCGTCAATATCAGCTGCAAATTAGAGAACCGCGGAGACCAGGTTCTCAAAGCTATTATTGCCTGTCTTGACAAGGAATGCGCTATAAAGAACAAAGTGTTAGCTAAGGAAACCGAGCGCTTTGACTACGCGAGGATATTTGATACACTGGGCGTGAAAACCCTTGTTTTCAAAGTGGAAAACGAGCTCATAAAAAAAGTGTATTACCAGACCGTGGAAGTTCAAGACATTCCATTGCTCAAGATCGAGAACGTGAGCTTTAAAGGGACTCTTGACTATGATGAATCCACCAACCTTAGGTTCTTCCTGAGGAAGAAATCAACCACCTACCCGAAAAACGTCACTATATCTTTAGAACACCCTTTGCTAAGCCAGGAATGGAGCATCCCGACAATGGACCATGATTATGAATTCATGGTGATTCTCAAAGGCTCTGACCAAAAAATCGGAAGAAACGACTTCAACATAACCGCCTCGTACACTGATGACAAAGGCACAGCCTACAAGCTAGTTGAGAAAGAAACCATTGTGCTGGTGAATGTTAACCTGCTGCAAAGGGTAGTGCTGTGGTTGAGGATGCTAGAACACAGTATTGAAGAGTTTATTAATAAGATTTAAAAAACCCTTGATAATACCTCTTTCTATGGGAAAAGAACATTATAAGAACGTAAAAAAAGTAAGGGGATTAAAGCTGGTGCCTGACACCAGTGTCATAATCGAGGGATTGCTCTCCAAGAAGATTGAAAAGAAGCACTTGAGGCCGCACGAGATACTAATCCACGAGGCAGTAATGGCAGAGCTTGAAAGCCAGGCAAACAAGAACCGAGAAACAGGATACCTTGGGCTTGAAGAGGTGAAGAAGCTCAGAGAGTTAAGCCAAAAACATCATTTCATAGTCATGTTCAGGGGCAGCAGGCCGACTGATTTTGAGATAAAGCATGCTAAGACAGGAGAAATTGACTCATTAATACGAAAGCTGGCTGCAGAGGAGAAAGCCACCCTTGTGACAGCTGACAAGGTGCAGAGCCTGGTGGCTGAGAGCAAGGGCATAGGCGTTATCCTCTACGAATTTGAGCTTGAAGAAAAGCCGTTCGTCCTGGAAAAATTCTTTGATGAAACCACCATGAGCGTGCACATCAAGGAGAAATGCACTATCAAGGCAAAAAAAGGCAAGCCCGGCGAATGGGAATACGTCGAGATTTCTCCTGACGTTCTTGACAGGGAAGCTGTGAAGGAATTAGCAAAAGCCATTACAGAGGAGACGAGCAGCAGGACTGACGGATTCATAGAAGCTGACAGGAAAGGCTCAACCATCATCCAATTGGCTAATTACAGGATCGTGATCACCAGACCTCCGTTCTCAGACGGCTATGAGATAACAGCAGTGAGACCAATAAAAAAGCTTGCGCTTAATGATTACAAGCTCAATGAAAAGATTCTCAGAAGGATAGAGGAGAAAGCCGAAGGCATGCTCATCGCAGGAGCGCCAGGCCACGGCAAGACCACCTTTGCACAGGCACTCGCAGAGCACTACCTGAAAAAAAAGAAGGTAATCAAGACAATAGAATCACCCAGAGACCTGACTCTTAGCGACGAAGTCACCCAGTACTCCATGAATTACGGAAGCAGCCAGGAAATACACGACATACTCCTCCTGAGCAGGCCTGACTACACAATCTTTGACGAGATGAGGAACACCGAAGACTTCAGGCTCTTCGCTGACCTGAGGCTGAGCGGAGTCGGAATGGTCGGCGTCATACACGCCACAAAGCCGATTGACGCCATCCAGAGGTTCATCGGAAGGATTGAGCTGGGAGTCATACCGCACGTCATCGACACAGTAATATTCATCACCAACGGAGAGATTGACAGGATATTCTCGCTCGGCATGGAAGTAAAAGTGCCGAGTGGCATGACAGAAGCAGACCTTGCAAGGCCTGTTGTCGTGGTCAATGATTTCAACACTGGCAGGCTGGAGTTCGAGATATACAGCTATGGAGATGAAACCGTAGTCATACCTGTAAAGGCAGAGCACAGGACGCCAGTGCACAAGCTAGCTGAGGAGAGCATAAAGAGGGAGATAAGCAAGTACGCCAGCAAAGCCGAGGTTGAGATGGTATCAGCCAACAAGTGCCGGGTGATTGTGCCCAAAGGAGAAAAGGGAGGCATAATAGGAAGGCAAGGCCAGACCATTGAAGGCATAGAGAAGAAGCTCGGCCTCAGCATTGATGTTGTTGAAGAGGAAGAGCCTAGGCGAGGCAGCAGGGACGAAAGGACTGAGATCTTGCCATACGAGTTAAGGATTGACAAGAAGAACATACTCATAATGCTAAGGAAAGAGAACGCTTTCAAAGAAGTTGACGTGTACCTCAACGGAGAGTTTTCTTTCTCAGCCACAGCCTCGAAAAAAAGCATGCTGAAAATCAACAAGCAGCACACCCTCGGTAGGGACTTGCTCAAATCAATACAAGCAGGAGAAACAGTTGATATACAGGGCTGACTGAATAAAGCAAAATATTTAAACCGCTAAGTCTTTTTCTAGGTAAAATGTTAGATATAAACCTCATACGAGAAAAACCTGAACTGGTTAGAAAAAATCTTGAAAGGAGAAAAGACCCTGAAAAGCTGAAGCTGCTTGATGAGCTCATAAAGACTGATGCGGAATGGAGAAAGCTCAAAAGCCAGTCAGACAACCTTAGGAACGAGCGCAACAAGATAAGCGAATCCATTAATGCTGCAAAAAAGCAGGGGAAAGATGTCAAAGAGCTCCTGAAGAAAGCCAAAGAGATTCCTGACAAGATAAAAAAAATAGAGGAAAAGCAGGAAGAGCTTTGGAAGAAAGAAAAGAACTATCTTATGCGCATACCAAACCTCATGCATGAGTCTGTGCCTTATGGCAAGGATGAAAATGAAAACCTCGAGGTAAAGAAATGGGGCGCACCAAGAAAATTTGATTTCCCACTGAAGAGCCATACAGAGATCGCAGAACAGCTCGGCATTGCTGATTTTGACAGGAGCACCAAGATAGCGGGCGTTGGATTTTATTTTCTTAAAGCAGAGCTCGCATTGCTCAACCAGGCATTAATCAAGTTCGCAATAGACAGCCTAGTGAAGAAGGGCTACATCTATATCGAGCCGCCCCTGATGCTGAAAAGAAAAGCCTATGAAGGCATGGTCTCGCTCGAAGATTTTGAAAACGTCATGTACAAGATAGAAGGCGAGGATGCCTTTATGATAGCCACAGCAGAGCATCCAATCGGAGCCATGTACATGGACGAGACTCTGCCTGAAGAGCAGCTTCCCTTGAAGTTTGTAGGATTCAGCATAAATTTCAGGAAAGAGATAGGCACGCACAGCGTGGACGAGAAAGGCTTGTTCAGGACGCACCAGTTCAACAAGGTAGAGCAGTTCATATTCTGCAAGCCAGAAGACAGCTGGAAGCTGCATGAGGAACTGCAAAAAAATTCAGAAGAGCTGTACACGGCGCTAGAGCTACCCTGGCGGGCAGTTAATATCTGCACAGGAGACTTGGGCATAATAGCGGCAAAGAAATACGATATAGAGCTGTGGATGCCGAGGCAAGAGAAGTACAAAGAGGTGGGCTCTAACAGCAACTGCACAGACTACCAGGCGAGGAGGCTTAACCTGAGGTGCATTGATAAGCACGGGAACAGAAGATTCCTGCACACGCTCAACAACACAGCAATCGCCACGTCAAGAGCAATGGTAGCCATACTCGAGAACTGCCAGAACAAGGACGGCACAATCACAGTGCCCAAAGCCCTAGTGCCATACATGAGCGGCATAAAGGTTATCGGCAAGAAAAAGCCGAAAAAATAAAAAAAGATTTACTCTTTGAAAACTCTTTTTTTCTTCATCTCCCTTACATTCCGTTCGTCTACAAATTCCTCATGCACAGGATGGTCACTATCCAAGTCAACATCCAACTCATCAAACAAGGCCTGGTCTGCAAGCTTCTTTTTCTTCTTATTGAGCCCTTCAAGTTCGTCCATATCATTAAGGAGTGGTTTGTAGTATAAATTATTTTCCAAAAAATATTAAAACTGCAAAAAAAGGTGATTAAAAGAGGTTATTCAAAAGAGGTTATTTGCAATGGCGGCAATTCCTGGCTGGGTGTATATCCTGATTGGCGTTCTCATGTCAGTCTTTTCAAAAATAATTGAAGGTAATACCAAGCCCGGCACATTCACCTTGTTCTTCTGGGTAGGCATATTCTTCGTTGTGGTAGGGATCGGTAAGCTGGTTTTCAAAGGCGTTTTCAAAAAAGAGCAGAATGCTTCAGGCACGCCGCCATTGGACCAGCCACTAGCTCCTCAAAACACAGACCAGCGCCATCAAGCTTATGCTCAGCAAGCACAGCACCTCCAGACGCACAGGCAATTCCAGCAGAATACTGACTTTTCACAAGGGCAACACCAAGTCCACAGGACAGCTCCTCAGCAGCAACAGCACCCCAGCGTGATAGCTTGCCCTGCTTGCGGCACAAGGCATTATGATTATGCAAACTTCTGCATGAGGTGCGGGAGCAGGATTAAATAGCAAAAGTTAAAAACTACCAGGCATATCCACTGGCTGAGAGGTTTAAAGAATGGACGCGATTGAATGCATAGCAACCAGGAGAAGCATAAGGCGATTTCTGAATGTTCCTGTTGATTTAGAAACCACGATGACAATAGTGGAAGCCGGAGCCCTGGCCCCGAGCAGCGGAAATGTCCAGGACTGGAAATTCATTGTGGTGGACAACAAGGAACTTATGAAAAAAATCTGCGAGCACAGCCTTAACCAGGAATGCATCCACAACGCTGCCTTCCTCGCGGTCATCTGCTCTGACCCGGAACAGACCGGGCTCCATTACGGCCTGAGAGGAGAAAGGCTCTACACAACTCAGAACTGCGCAGCAGCGGCAGAGAACATGCTCCTTGCAGCTCACGCCCTGGGGCTTGGAGGCGTGTGGATTGGTGCTTTTGACGAGGAAAAGATGAAAGATATCCTAAACATACCCCAAACCGCAAGGCCGCAGATAATACTCGCATTCGGCTACCCTGATGAAATGCCAGACCACAAGAGGGTGAAGAACTTGAGCATAATCACTTACTTCAATGCATATGGTGCCAGGATAAAGAACGTCCATCATGTTCTCAAGGATTATTCCCTGGATTGGGAAGCCAGGCTCAAAGGAGCTCACACAGTATTTGAAAGGCTGAGAGAAAAGACTCAGGCAGCCACTAAGAAAGCAGGCGAAGAGCTAGGCAAGAAGAGCGGCTCATTATTCCAGAAATACAAGGAAAAAATACAGATAAAGAAGAAATGAATAGAAACTATTCAAATCTTACATAAACCTTTAAAAGACCTGCTCGTTTTCTATCCTTCATCATGCCCTTGCCTCAGGAGTTTAAAGAAGTATTATTCCCTCATGATGAAGTCAGACCCATACAAGAGGACCTTATAAGGGCAATAAACAAAGCCATCACCACTCAGCAGAACCTTATTGCCCACGCACCCACTGGCTTGGGAAAGACAGCTGCTGCCCTCAGCCCTGCCATCAGGGAAGCCCTGAAGAAGGACTTGACTGTTTTCTTTGCGACCTCACGCCACACCCAGCACAAGCTGGCCATGGAGACTATTGACCAGATAAGGCAGAAATACAAGCTGAGCTTCACAGCAGTTGATATAATAGGAAAGAAATGGCTCTGCCTCCAGCCCAACATTGACAAGCTTTATCCCCGCGAGTTTGCAGAGTACTGCAAGAAGATGAAAGAGGATGAGCTATGCGATTTCTACAACAGGACAAGGGAAAAAGGAGAAGCAACAAAAGCAGCATTAGAAGTAATCCAAGGCTTAAAGCAGGAGAACAAGACAGACACAGAAAGCATCACTGAGAAGAGCACCCTTGCAAGACTATGCCCATATGAAGTGGCATTGCTCGTGGCCAAGGAGTCGCGCGTCATCATCGGAGATTATAATTATCTCTTCAACCCTCACATCAGGGAGAATTTCCTCAACAGGACAGGTAAAGAGCTTAACAAGATAATCATGATACTGGATGAAGGGCACAACTTGCCTGAAAGGGTCAAGGACTTGGCAAGCCACAGGATAAGCACCAACACCATCAAGAGAGCTGTGGATGAGATTAGAAGGTATAAAAAAGAGGATATGTTAGAAATCCTGGAGATGCTTGAGAAAAAGCTCTGGGGGCTGGCTGATGGAGTTGATGAAGAAGCTTATGTTACAAAGGAGAAGCTTATCGACGAGATAAGCGAGATGACTGATTATGAAGAGCTGATTTCTGAAATGACAGCCCTGGCTGACAAAATAAGAGAAGAGCAAAAACAATCCTCTCTCGGAACAGTGGCTGCTTTTCTAGAGGCATGGACTGGCGACGACAAGGGATTCGCAAGAATCATGAGCAGGGCAAAGGGGATGAAAGGGGAGGAAATAATCTCAATACAGTACAGGTGCCTGGACCCGAGCATCATAACCAAGGACGTTATACGCTCAGCATATTCGACCATATTGATGTCAGGCACGCTCAGCCCGACCAGCATGTACAAGGAGATACTGGGCTTTGACACAGCAGAAGAGGCGAGCTACAAGAGCCCGTTCCCAGAGGATAACAAGCTCAACATCATCATCCCAAAGACAAGCACCAAGTACGAGACGAGAAGCGAGGAGCAGTACATGGAAATAGCAGAGATAATAGCCAGGGCAACCAACAAGATACCTGGCAACACAGCAGTTTTCTTCCCAAGCTATGATCTGAGGGATGAGATTAACAAGCACTTCTCAAAGCTGACAAGCAAGCCAGTGTTCATCGAGAAACAGAAGCTCACGAAAAAAGAAAAACTAGACTTCTTGGAAGCCTTCAAGGGATACAAGAACGTTGGGGCAATCCTCATGGGCGTCATCGGAGGAAACTTTGGCGAAGGCATAGACCTGCCAGGAGATTTCCTGAAAGCAGTAATCATTGTCGGATTGCCTCTACAGAGGCCAGACCTCGAGACAGAGGCGCTCATCAAATACTACGACGAAAAGTTCAAGAAAGGCTGGGACTACGGTTACATGTTTCCGGCATTCAACCGCGCGCTCCAGAGCGCCGGCCGGTGCATACGAAGCGAGACTGACAAAGGCGTCATAATTTTTCTAGACGAGAGATATACCTGGAAGAACTACAGCAGGTGCTTCCCGCCGAGCTGGGATATCAAGACAACACTGCTTTATGAAAGCATGATAGAAAAGTTTTTTGAGGAGAATGAAAAAAAATCTCCTTGAGCATTCATTCCCCAAAGATTTCACTAAGGAAAATCAAGGAGATTCTGCCTGAAAAACCACTGTCCCATTGCATTGCCCTATGGTGTGAGATTCCGGCGGCACCATGAATTGCCAATACGTAGAATTCGTTCTTACCTCATCGTAGGCTGTCTTTGCAGGAATAGTCAAGCCAATGTCCTGGGGAGTTGAGGAGAGCTGGTTCTTTGTATTATAATCAGTAGCATTATTAGTTGCGAATCGCTCGAAAGAAACACTTATGTTATTTATCTGGCAAATCATTGAAAGCCCATCACCGATTAACTCATCCTCGCCTCCAAAGCCATAAACGCTAATATTCATGGGCATGTTGCCAACATTGCTTATATCAACAGTTAGGTTCGGGGAAACTTGAGTTGGAGACAAAGCATTATAATTTATTACTATAGTAGATATATTGAGGGCAAACAACGGGTTAACGGTTGTGTTATCAGTATCATTGTCTGTCGAGTAACTGTTCTGCACAAATGCAGTGCAGTTCCAAGTGCCGTTAATTGCAAAGTGCCAGACATTGAATCCGCACTGATAATCAGCGCTCTGCCCGCCGCCCGACAAGAAAGTGCAGCTGCTATTTGTATAATGAGTTCTGTTATTATCAGCAGCATCATAAGTGGTGGTTATTGAGTATAAAGTCGCATTGACCCCTGTTATGTTAGTGTAAGCCTCAGGATCAATAGCTGTAATATTGCAAGAAATACTCTTAGTCGTGCCTGCCTGCAAATCCACCTGCTCTGTCGGGATAGAAACACTATCATCCACAAGTATAGAACTCACATTGACAAACTTCGCATATATTGTGATGTTGACATGCGTATCGTTCGGCCCAATATTGCCTAGGCTGTCGTTCGCATATGCTAGAATCTCATAGTCGTGGCTGTTGTTGAGTCCTGCCAAGTCCCATCTGCAATTGTAAGGAGCCGCATGGTCAGCATCTACACAAGCTAGTTTCCAAGTATCTGTGCTGTTAACGCGGTACATGAAGGTGACTGTACCAATAGTGCTCATGGCGTCACTAACACTTGCATTTATTGTATAAGTAAAGTCGATTATGCGCGCGTCTATGACCGTGTCATTTCGCGGATAGTCTATTGATGTGTTCGGCCCTGTCCTGTCAATAGTTATGTTGATATGAGTATCATTGTTTCCCAGGGTGCCTAAAGTATCGTTAGCATAAGCTCTAATTTGATAATCCTTTCCATCTGCCAAACTAGACAAATTCCATGTACAATCATAATCCGGTCCTCTACTATCATTACAGGCAAACTTCCACGTGTCTGTGGCGTTTATGCGGTACATGAAGGTTACTGTGTCTACGCTTGATAGGTCTGTGACTGATGCATTCACAGTGTAAGTATTGGTGGCTATGTTAGTGAAATTTGCTGGCTGGTCCAGAGTCGTAATCGGTCCGGCCGTGTCAATGGTGATGTTTCTTAAGTCAGTCTGGTTAGCATTGTTTGAGCTGTCAATTGCATAGGTTAGGTAAGTGTATAAACCATCTTCAAGCCCAGCAGTTGCGTTCCTGCTTTGGTTAACATAAAGATACCACTGCGTTGAGTTGTATTTTCTTAAATTAGTCATATAAAGCTGCAGGACTTCCTGAGAAGTGAGAGTCCTGTTCCACATCATCACTTCATCAATTGTTCCATTAAAAGGCTCAGCCCAGGAATTGTGGTTGCCTATAACTGGAAAACGGAAAGGGTTAGAATTATTCAAAGGGGCAAGGGCAGTGGAAGTATTAGCCACAAGCCGACCATTTATGTACAGCTGGTGATATGAGGTAACATTATTAAAAATACCCACTACGTGCTGCCATTGATTCGCAGTAATATTAGCAGGAGCCTGGACAAGAGTTGTAAGTCCACCCGTATCATTGCCCCTGGCCGCCAAAAGAAGATTACCCGCCGTAGTAACTCTGAACGTGAATCTTGAAGTGCCAGCAATTGTAGAAATGCACTCGTGATACAAATCCTGTGTTGCCACACCCGTCAATGTAGGCCTAATCCACATGGCAATAGTCACTTGCCTTAGGCCCCGAACAGAATTCGTATTACTAGTATTAATATAGCCGTTTGTCCTGGAGAAATTCATGCCAAAGCCATACCTGCCGCTAGCCAACCAAGTGGCATTAAAGATTGTTGCATTGACTCTCAGCCTTGAGACATCAACAGCCTTGGTGGCATTCTCTCCAAGAGCAGAGTTATTATTGAGGTTGTACAGCATGAACAAATTATTATTGAAAATAGTTGTGTTAGTCCCATTCCAGTTCCAGATTACCGTGGAAAGGTCTCCTGTGTCAATAATAGAAACGTTAATCTGCACAGAAGTGTTCTTTGTTATGTTACCGCTTGCCGGCGTTGGTGATGTGAAATTTATCATTGGGGCAACAGTCGCATTGTTATGCGCATACTTGATATCATCCCCGAATGCGAACTCAAGATTATGCACGCCAGGAGTTAAAACCTTGCTGGACTCAAAGCCGGTTTCATTACACGAGTAATTTGCAATAAACACCGAACCATTTATCCACTCATATGCCAGCAGTTCATTTCCACAGCGGACTTCGAGGAATTTTAAATCATAACCGTCCTCAGAATAATTAGTCCAAGTAGTTCCATCAACTGCCCTTATTGAGAGGTCAGCTGTGCCTGTAGTGTTAAATGCTACAGTCCAGTTTCCTCCTACTGTCGGGTAGCTTTGCACATTCAGTATTGTTATGTTGGTTTCAGCATATCCGGGATCTCCGGGGCTTATCTCAAACTCATAATCCTGGCCTGGGATTAAGTCCATCATCTTCTGCCAGGCTCCAAAGCAAGTTTGATTGCCAAAATCCCAGTCCTTACACTTCCATAAAGCATTTCCCAAAGCCGTGGCTATGACGGTTCCGTTTGAGAAGTTCAGTTCCTCAGAGTTAATGGCAAACGCCTTAACAACTGTCTTTTGTCTTACGTTCACCCTTTCAACAGCCACTTCATCAACACCCAAGCTAAGGTTAAAAGAAACATTGTCTTGCATAAATCGCAAGTTGTTTAATTTAATCTCCTTCAAGGTTTTTTTATTAAGAGGAATATCAAAAGAGCCAATGCCATCCTTCTCATCTCGCAAGTTTATTTCAACTTCTTCAGCCAAACCTTTGCTGTTAAGTATTCTCATAATCCTTTTGCCAGGTGGAAGCTTTACCTCAAAGCTATAGCTGGCCAGAATATTATCATTATTATCCTTCAAGATTAAGTCATGCTTTCCCACTCCTTCTGGCAAGAAATTAATATACTTCAAATCACCCATATATTTTTTCGAAGAACCATTAAAATAGTGATAAAAATTGACGTTTTCATCATCCTGAAAGTTAACAAATGCCCTCACGGGCTCACCAAGGAAATACTCGCTCTTATCAGTTGATAATGACGGCGAATGAGTTTCTAATACTGGTTCTTCATTGCCCAAGTCAGCAATAGCAGGGGGCGGCTCTTGGAACGACTCGTTTTGCATTATGACCGCGCCACCAGGGTCGGTGGTTTTCCTGGTCTTCGTATCATTCTTAGCACTCACATTAAATGAGATAGAATAGAAAATAGCCCCGGTTGATTTCTCAACCAGGGCAATGGTGTAGATATCTTCTTCTGTTGGATAGAAGAACATAATCGGGTTGAAATCCCCTTTGTAAGTATAGTTATTGCCGAGCACTGTGATGGACAAGTAATAATGAAAATAATCTGCCTCGTCAATATTTATGTTCAAAGCCACGGTTTCTTCGGCTTGGTATTGATTTTTATCCACAGAGAGAGAGGGCGTGCCTGATAAAACGCCTGGTTCACCGAAGCTTAAAGCACCTTCTAGAAAGGTTAAAATAATGAAAATGCCAACGAGTGCCAAATATTTTGTACGCATCTACACCACCACGAAAATAATTTCCTAGAGGCCAAATGATCCGAAAATCGTCAGGCGAATCAAAAACAAAAATTAAAACCTGTGCCTGCCTCTTAGCAATTCTCTTTTCCTTCTTACAATAAAGATAATCAACACAATAATGATGATGACCAAAACAACAAGTATAATACTCCAATTCAATGGCTTGCCCTCGCTTGGCGGCTTGCCAGAGGGGTTAACATTAAGCACAGAGCTTTTCTCAAAAGTCAATTTCTTATTGTACAAAATCCTCCCGCTAATCATGTACTGGCCTTGTTGAGCCGGGTTAAAATAAGTTCTGAGCTTAGCAGTCTCGCCAGGCATAACATCTAGCGCATCAGTATCAATTATCTTAAAAATCTCCTCTCCAGAAGCTATCGTGCCCTTAAACTTGGCACTCACCACCCTGGTTCCTATATTCTTGAATACAGCATCAATCGGGATGATATCCCCTACTTTTGCCCAGGGCTCATTCTCAATTCCCACCAGCTCTCCCTGATCACTAACACCTCCCCTTTCAATAAGGCTCATTGTAAGAAAGCCATTGCCAGACTCTCCACAACTCGGCGTTTTGATTTTCACCCAGTATTGACCAAGCGGCAGGTTATGAGATATAGAGTAAAATATTCTCTTCTCAACAGTCGGGAGCAAGCTTTCATTCAAGGTAAAGTCAAAAGACTTAACCAGTTCTGACTGGTCCTGATTCCAGAACTCCAAAACAAAGCGAGGCCTGAGCTTGACATTGCCTTGATTGGTTACGACAGCATAAAATTCCAGAGGATAGCCCTCTTCCACATCATCCATCTCAAAGCCCAGAGCCCTGCAATCCACAATCTCCTGGCCAACAACATCTAACCCGAGGCGAATATTAACTGCTGCTCGAACCGCAGTGCCAAACTGTCCCTGGGGGCCGGCCAGCGCGCCCGTAATAAAACGAATAGAGCCGTTATAATGTTGGTTCTTGACATCGCTGGGGGGCTCAATGATTATTAGTACCAGGTTAGGGCTGTCTTTATTGATGAAAAAAGGCTGATCAGAAGGCTCAACGCGTATCCAGTTAGCAATCTCGCCTTCTACCCTGTATGTGATGCTAAGGTTGTAATCGGTATCTGTTGAAAGGGTTACGATATCCTGGGCATAGCCATTCTTAAGCACATTCTTAAAATTGATTTCGACCTTATTAATGCCGATAACCGCAGCCTCCACAACAAAGGGGTTAAGAAGTATCAATAGAATAGGCAAAAAAACTACAAAAACAATTTTTCTTCCAGTATACGCTTTATCCAACAAAAATCCACCCTTGCTGTTTATTCCAGTAATTTTTATCAATATTTCCTCAAGCACAATCCTATATAAATCTTTCTGAAATAATTTCGCTAACCGCAAGCCACATCGAAAAGACTTATTAAACTTATTTTAATAAGTAAAATATTTAGATATTTTTATTATAAAAAAAGAAAAATATTTAAAGCCGGGAATCAATTAAGCCCGTGTCTAGTTTGAAAAACATTATGCGAGGTAAGTTAATGAAAAAAGTTAACATTGGCATAAACAAGGAAACCCACGCAAAAGCCAAAATAATAAGCGTTCTGCAGGGAAGAACCCTCAATGATTACCTTGCCGAAGCAATCGAAAAAGCAGTTGAAAAAGACAAGGGAGTTCTGGCCAAGATTAAACTTTAATCGATGAAGCTAGAAACAACTGCAGGACGCCACAATCAAGCTAGAAACCAAAATAAAAAATGAAAAAACCATGAACAAAAACAAGTCAAGACAAAAAAACTGGAAAAACAGGGCCTGTCTCAGCTTACCTATCAGTATGCCCGCGTTTATAGCCCTCATGATTATTATGATACTTAACAGCCCCTATGCAAAAGCCACACCAAATATTGAAATTATCAGCCAAACTGACCACCTTGAATTTGGCCAAACACAGACAGCATACATTAACATCACCGCTAACAGTACCATAATCCAAGCAATCATAGAAGTTGACCAGCAGAACCACACCCTGCAAAAAGAGAACGGATACTACAAGTACACCTGGCTACCTCAAAGCACAGGCATTCACTATTATGGAATTTATGCCACGGACTCGCAAAACGAGACCCAAATCATGAGCAGCTCATTCACTGTCATCGACACCACGCCACCCGAAATAATTGAAACCCAGCCTGCCGGAGACCTAAACTACAACCTGATAGAGCTCAAAGCCATCACGAATGAAAACAGCGCCTGCAAGTATGATGAAGCCGACTTAAACTACGACTCGATGAATTTTGCGCTCAGCGGAGAAGGCGCCCAGCACACCAAGCTCAGAAGCTTCGGAGATGGAAATACCCTCCTATACGTAAAGTGCAAAGACAGCTACAATAACGTCGGGACGAGCAGAATAATAAATTTCACAATCGACACAACCCCGCCCGCCATCTCTGGGCTGGCACCCATGCTCACTGTGAATCAAGAACCCATCACCCTTAAAATAACCACGGATGAAACAGCCACATGTAAATGGGGAAAAACCAGCCAGGCATATGACAACCTGGAAAACCAATTCATTACTACTCACACAACCTATCACGAACAAACCTTAAGCCTAAACGAAGGAATAAACAGTTACTTCATCAGCTGCAAAGACAACATAGGCAACAAAAATCCGACAGTTTCCATTAACATCGACCTCAATCTGCCACCAACAGCCAGCATCTCCATAGAAAAGAACAACAGCTACAAAACCATAAACCAAGGAACCTACAAAATAAGCCTTACATCATCAGAGCCACTCGCACAGGCGCCCAACCTGAAGCTAAGGTACGCTAACCAAATCATAAACGTGCCTGTTGAAGGGAGCTCACAATACTGGACCGGCTACCTAATAATCCCTATAGATATTGGCGAGGAAGTCGGCGAGTTCATATACAGCGGCCTCGATACAAAAGGAACCACAGGAACTGAAATCACCAGCGGCAAGCTGGTATTGATCGATACGCTTCCTCCACTTACACCCACTGCTTTAAAATTAACCAATGAGAATAACAAAATAAGAATATCCTGGAATTACGAGGGGGAGGACATTGATCACTACAATATTTATAGGTCCACAACAGGAAAAACTGACAAGTCAAACTTTAAAACCACAACCCAAGAAAACGTGTACTCAGATGCTGATGTAACAAACAAAATAGGCTACTTTTACAGGGTCAGCGCCGTGGACAAAGCAGGGAATGAAGGCCCATTATCTGACGAGGAGTTCATCATGGCGGAGTTCCAAAACGCGAGCACACAATTCAGGCAAGACGCGGATCTGCTAACCACCATCAATAACAGAATAAATGAGCTTGAAAAGATCGTGCAAGATATTGACCTGAGGGTTGCTAACTGGGAAGCCATAACAGATGCTAATCTATTGCAGCTAATTAACGATGAAAAAATCATTGATGACCAAAAAGAAGTCAAGAGCAAAATACAAACCCTCATAGGAGAGCTAAAAACCTACAGAGAAACGAAGCTGACAGAAAAAGATTTGGAAGCAAAGGACAGCATCATCACTGCTAAGCTTGATGAGTACAAAAAAGGCATAATAAAAGAAATGCGAGTTATCAACAAAATCCAAAAAGAACAGATTCCGGATCCTGCTGTTGTTCAAGAGGTTATCACAGAATACCTAAAAGATAAAAGCCTATCTGATGCTCAAAGAAAAACCTATGCGCTAAAAACAAAGGAACTGGGAAACCAGGTTAGGATAAGCCAAGAAATAATAAGCTATCAGATAGAATATGAATACCAACAAAGCAAAACTTTGACAATAGTAAAAGAAACTTTCCTTTCTATTGATAGTTTAAAGGAAACGATTATTCAAGAAACAATCCCGAAAGAAGTCCTCAGCATATCAGAGATAACATTTATGCAAATGCCAAAAGAAATTAACAGGTTGGGCGTGATTTGGGAGTCAAAAAGCATTGAAAATAATGAAATCAGGTACAAAACCACAGTCCCGAAAGACCTGAATCAGATGCAGCGAATAAAAACCGTGCTGGTTTATGATGTGGAGGCGTTCCTAAAGAGCACTTCAGAGGGAGACCAAAATGGCTCGAATCAATTTACTGGGGCGGTCGTTTCTGAGAATAAACAAGGTTTCAGCCTAGTTACACTAGTTCTTGTGTCAATAGCCGGTATTCTAGTTATCGCGCTTCTCATTTACTACTTAGGTTTCTTAAAATCCGGAAGCAAGTATGAGCAGGATGTATTTAGGGAGCTAGATAAAGACGAGCAAGAGCTCCGCAAACTTATTGTCATGGGAGAGGCGCCGGATTCATCTTATCAAACAGATTTAGACCAGATATTCTTATTGGTTCAGCAAGCATATCAAGAGCTAACCCACGGAAATGTTGGAGAGGTTTACCAAACGTACGCTTTAATCTTAGAGCAATACAATAATTCAAGGTTGAGCTTCAAAGACAGGTTAAAAGCCAATCTGGAGATTAACAAGCTAAGAGAGTGTGTTCTAGCAGCCATAAAACCGAAAGATTTATATACTTGATAGGATATAGATATACATAAAACTATACTAATATGCTGCAACGATGATTAATTGGTGAGATTGGAAGATTATGCTACACTCAAAAAAAGCCACGCCAATCACGGTAATTCTCCTGTTCTTATTAGCAATCTATTGCTATAATCTCGCTCCTTTGGTCCTTAGTTGGGGACCGGGAACAAATTACAGAAACGTGAGCGTCCGCACCACTGTGAATGTGACTGAAACCTATCCTGAAATCCTCAACGTGAGCTGCAACAGTGGGCAAAATATCAGTCTCAACGCAGGCACAACCAAAGATATAAATTGCCTGGTAGTGATCCGCGATTATAATGGAGGCAACACAATCAACACCACCAACAGCACCTTCTACTACTATTTAAACGCTTCATCTGACCCCAATGATAACAACACACACTACACGAATTCGAGCTGTGCAGAAAACTCCACAAACGGATATTATACTAATTGGACATGCGGCTTCACATTATTATATTATGCCAACAACGGAACCTGGAGGGCCAACGCGACAGTAAAAGACAACTATAACTTCACGGCTAACAATTCCAAGAATGCGACAATAAGCTCATTATTCGCATTAAACGTCACGACACCAATTGATTTCGGCAACATGGCGGTAGGAGACACAAGCACCAGCTCTGTGCCGGCTAACATCACTAACTTCGGAAATGTAAACATTAATGTAAGCGTATATGGCTTTGGAGCAGAAAGCGAGACGCTATATCCTGGCTATGCAATGATTTGCGACCAGAGAAACATAACCGTATCTAACGAGAGATACGACCTTGCTTCAGGCACGCTATACGATGCCATGTCTGTGCTAACAAGCGCGCCTGCGAATATTGCCGGGTTGAGGGTGTATCAACAAACAGATGACACTGCACAATCAGTCAACTCAACATACTGGCGATTACATGTAAACATAACCAACAACCCCTTTGGCATTTGCAATGGGACTGTGGTTTTCGCAGCTCAATAGAATCAGAATCATAAAACTCAAAGCTATTTCTTCTTATCTCTTTGTTCTTTGGTTTCTTCTTTCAGCTCCTCTTTTGAATTCTCTATCTTACTCAGCTCATCATAGAATTTCTGTTTTTCCTCATACTGCTTATACAGAATCTTGAGTTTGAAAACAATGTTTTGGAGATTCAAATCCAGTGCTATAATTGGCTTGTATTTCTCATTCTCAACAAGAGAGTATATGCCATCACAAAGTATCTTCTCATTCATCACAGGGTTCTCTTTTTCCTTATATTTTGAATATAAGATGACCAGCCTCTTATAAATCTCCTTTAAAAGAGGCGCTTCTATAAGATTCTCTTTTCTTTTATACTCTGGCTTTTCAAGCAGCTTATATAAATCAACAGAAAGCTCTTCCTCGAGCTCCGAAAGGTTCTCGTTCTCGATTTTAAGAAGGTTTTCAATCTGTTTATAGTGCGTATTTAACAGGATCTCGAGTTTTTTTAATCTCTTATCTTCAGTATATTCTAAGTACCTTATCACCTCATGGATCAGTATAGGCGCAACAAATAAAATGAGCAATAAGAGCCACAAAAACCTGTAGCCGATTTCACACATTATAAAGAAATAATAGTAAAGGTAAAGGACAATTGCAATCACTAAGATTATCACTATCAGCAGGTACATCCTTCTCCGGGCTGACAATATTTTCTTGGCTCGTTTTATATCGCTCAGTTCCTTGTTCTTTCTTAATTCCTTGATCTTGCCTTTTGAATAGATTATGTCTATCAGTACAATTATCACAAGGATGATGAAGAATAATATGCTCTGATTAGATAAAGGATTGATATCTTTCTTACATTCAAACTGAAGCAGCGCAAGTTGTAGCGCAGGGCATTTCTTCTCACAAGGCCCATTGCAATCTAGGCCCTCTTCGCAAGAGCCACCATGACAATTCTGGACATTATCAAAACAAGTCGGGCACTTCAAACAAGGCCCTCCACAATCCACGTCTTCTTCGCAAGAGCCACTATGACAATTCTGAATGCTGTCAAAACAAGTAATACAAGAAGGACATAATCCGCCGCAATCAATGCCTTCTTCTAAGCCGTTCTTGGCTCTGTCGAAACATGTTGGTGTGTAAAAGCATTTTTGAGCTTCCGGAGGCTTGTTTTCAAATGTGCCACAACTGTTCTTATCTGTGCAGGTTCGGTTCTGAAAGCCATCAATACGGCATTCTGACCAGTTAGAGCACATCCAGCTCTCCTCACAACCGAAGCCAAAGCCTTCTAGCCCTGAGAAATTCCATCCGGAAAAATTAAGATATGCTTGGGGAATTAAGCCCCAAGGGGTGCTTTCCCCTGACTCGCTCCCTTGGCCCTGGCCTTGGCCAGAGCCATTTGTTGTTCCATTAGTTGTCCTATTCGTTGTCGCATTAGTGCTGGCATTAGAGAACGGGCAATCTGAAGGACAAGTGTAGTAACTCTCGTACATAGCGTCGCAAAATAAATCTCCGCAAAAAACAAGAGGATATGAGATATTGACATACCGAAATACGCCGTAATCCCAGCTATTATCACCTTGAATCATAGTAAATGCGCCTTTGTACCTAAAAGTAATGTTTTCTCCTGAAGTTGCTCCTTCATCAGCAGCTGTTTCCGGATCATCTCCTTTACATGTTAATGAACCATAGGATCCTGAGTAGACCATTTTAAAAGAGCCGCAAAGCACACCGCTGCTGTCATAAGCGTAAATGATTTCACCTTGTGAAGCGTTCATGTTATAATCCCTTACATGTCCGTAGAACTCTGTCGGGAGAGGTGGCAAGGCATTCACTGATTTGCTTGAATATAAGCATAGCAAGGTCATTAACAAGAATAAGTGCCACAGAGTCCTGAACCTGAATCGTTGTAGCTTAGTCAACAATCCACACCTCACTTACAGTTGAATTTATCCAGTATCCTGAGTATGGCTCTGTTTGGTTGAGGCTTCCCCCGACGCCAGGTACATAACTAAAAAAGTTAGCGCCTAAAGCGTTATATGCCCTAACTTCTGTAAAGTTATTATCTATTGATTGAAATGAAGTGTTAACATCTTTGGTCTGATTAGTAGGATAACCTGCTAAATTCCAGCCAGGAGTCAGGATAATCGAAGAAGGCAGCCTTAATCCTCCTTCGAAAAGGAAATTCTCATTAGCGCTCATTTCCACCCAATAACCTTCAAGTCTGCTCACATACTGCAGGTCTTGAATAACAAAACTTGGTAAATTAGGGTTATAAATTTTCCAGGAATCGCTGCTGTTGAGTTCTTGATATTCAAAAACCGCTTCTAAATTTGACATATTCCCAAAGACGTGCATCACCGCATCGTTCGTTGTGAGGCAGAAGAAGGACACTAAGTTAAGGCCAGAGTATAAGCTAAAATTGCAATAAGCACCCAGAGGCAATGAAACATTAACCCTGGTGAGCACAGCCCCTGTAATTTCTTGGAATGAGGAGGGTAGTGTTTTTTGAAAAACAAGCATAGTTAGAGCTAAGAGCAAAAGCACAGTTCCTACAATTAATATCTCCTCAATTCTTCTGTTCTTATCTTTCATTTTTGCTTCCTTTTTATTTTGCTTCCTCAATCTTTATAAACCACTTTCCTGTTTCATTGTCAAAGGAAAAAATTGCTGCATATTTCTTTTTTTTATCCGTGGAGAAAAGTAAGGGCATGGGAATGGTTGTTTCATAACTGCTGCCTCTCGTGTAGATTTTCCTTTTAAATTCCATGTCCAGAGTTGAATATTAGCTCTCTAATTTATAAATTTACTTATTTTTTTACTTATCTTTAATATACTAAAAGCTATACGAAACGAAATATTTATATACTGGTTATGACAATAATGAGTGTATGGTTATCCTTTTTGACCAGTACAACTTACCTGAAAACATATACGAGATAATCTTTGCTACAAAGCAGCAAGTGATTGTGGCTAAGATGCTCATAGAAGATATGAAGACCAAAGGCGGAGAAATAGGAAAAACAGAAATGTCAATGTTCGCAACAGCTCTCCATGACGGAGTAGACGTAGAGACGATCGCGGATGAGAAATTTGGCGTTAAGAAGACAACCAAGATATCCTACAACAAAAGGCAATTTTATGACAGGATTCTGACGCCAATGAAAACAATGGGCTTGATTGATTACGACCTATACAAAAAGACCTACAAGTTAAGCGAGAAATTCAACAAGAATATGATGAGAATTGGCTTGATGTGGCTGCAAGAGTTCAGAAAGCCACCGCATCCTTTTTTGTTCAAGAAAAAATAATCATGTTGAAAGAGAAGCTCCCTATTGGTTAGTTCTTATCTAACCACCCTCCCCCTTTTCCTCATAAACAATAGGGAGCTTTTATTTCTTTTTCTGCTTTATTTAAAGTTTCGCCATAAGTTTTTTAAATGTTCTTTTGGTTCTTTAGTATAAAATGGTTTTAGAGAAGCTTTCAGACTCCTTGAAGAACACCCTGAAGAAGATTACAGGCGCTGCTTTTGTAGATGAAAAGCTAATTAATGAACTTGTGAAGGAAATCCAGCGTGCCCTGCTCCAAGGAGACGTGAATGTTAAGCTTGTTCTGGAGTTGACCAATAAAATCAAGGAAAGAGCCTTAAAAGAAGAGCCTCCGAAGGGGGTCACTCGAAAGGAATTCTTAATAAAGATTGTTTATGATGAGCTTGTTAACTTCCTGGGCGGCTCTGGTGCAAAGATTCTTGTCAAAGGAGAGCCTTTCAAGGTTATGCTTGTTGGCTTGTTTGGCAGTGGAAAAACCACCAGCGCAGGAAAGCTGGCTGCTTTTTACAAAAAGCGCGGCTTAAAGATCGCGGTCGTGCAGACAGACACTTGGCGCCCCGCAGCCTATGATCAACTTGAAACTCTAGCAAAAAAAGTCGGAGTAGATTTCTATGGGATAAAAAGTGAAAAGGATGCTGTTAAGATTTACAGGGCTTTTGAAAGAGAGTACAAGAAATATGATATTCTAATCATTGATACTGCTGGGCGAGACGCCTTGAGCAAGGAGCTTATTGAGGAACTTAACATGATTCATAGCGCGGTTAAGCCAAATGAGAATTTGCTCGTCATTAGCGCTGATATTGGCCAGGCTGCTGAGAACCAGGCCATGAAATTCCACGAAACTTGCAAGATCACGGGTGTCTTCATCTCTAAGCTTGAGGGCACTGCTAAGGGTGGAGGCGCTTTGATTGCCTGTGCAGTCACTGGTGCGCCAGTTAAGTTCATTGGCGTGGGCGAGAAAATCCCGGACATCGAGGAATTCAAGCCAGAGGGCTTTGTTGGCAGGCTTCTTGGCATGGGCGATTTAGAGGCCTTGCTTGAAAAGGCAAGGGAGGCTATTACTGAGGAAGAGGCTCAGGATTTGGGCAGGAAGTTCTTGAAGGGTGAGTTTAATCTCATTGATTTGTATGAGCAGATGAGTGCGCTTAAAAAGATGGGACCGATTGGAAAAGTCATGGATATGATCCCTGGAATGGGCCAGGTAAAGCTTCCTAAGGAGGCTCTTCAGGTTCAGGAGAAAAAGCTTGAAATCTGGCGCCACGTCATGGACAGTATGACTAAGGACGAGCTTGAGGACCCTGAGATTATTACTAGCACACGGGTTGAGAGGATTGCGAAGGGTGCTGGAACATCGACTCAGGAAGTCAGGGGCTTGTTAAAGCAGTATCGAGAGAGCAAGAAGCTGGTTAAGCTTATGAAGGGTGCGGATTCTGAGAAGGGCATGCAGAAGGCTCTACAACGCTTGCAAAAGGGCGGTAATGTGAAGTTTAAATTTTAGAGAACCAAAATCTGGAAGATTAGTTTAACTTCTTTAAAGATTCTGATTAATCATTTCTTACTGCGAAAGTGATCATATCAACCTTGCCCCAGCTAACATGATTTGTTGGAAAGCACTTATCAATCATACGGTATTTTCCAAGCACTTCTTTTTCCCAGAATTCGGCAGGCCAAAAATTCCTGAAAATCCCATAGTCATCAATATGGCCTTCTGGTTTTTGCTCTGCTTTGAAAGCCTTTAAGGTTGCTGGTGTATCTATTGGCATCATGCATATCATGAGCGGACTGATACTGAATTGTTTTAGAATTAGAGTGTCTAAATCCTCTCGCTTAAAGTGCTCTAGTACACCAAAGCTCACACATGCTTGTATATCCTTATCCAAGAATTCCTTGTGAAAGTCATTGTATAAATCTCCGAAATGAGCCTCTATCCTGCCTGGCGCATATTTTTTTGTGTTTTCAACCAGCAGTTCCAATACTTTCTGGTCATTATCTATTCCTATTATTTCATAGCCTTTCCTGGCAAGCGGAATTTCCACCCAGCCGTAGCCGGCACCTAATGATAATAGCTTGCCTTTTTCTGGTGTTAGGTTCCTATCAAAGAAATCTCCGTATAGTTTCACCAATTGCTGATCTGCCTTTGCGCAGACTTCATCATCAAATACTGGCTCAGAACGCTTTTTAAAATAATTGAACCATCCGCCTTTGACTTTCTCACTTTCTTTTGTATGCGAATCAGCCATTTTTTTTGCTTAAAATTGATGGTTGGTTTAATAGTAACACAGAGGGGATGAATGTATAGGGTTAAGGGTGGGTGAGGTGATCTTAAGAACCTAGTGACGACCCCTCTGTGTTACGTATTAACATGATGGTAATCACGTGTTCTTTGAACTGCGGCTTTTGATAAGCCCCCAAAACCTTTCTTGTTACTATCAAATAGTAGTACTAATATTTAAATCTTTCGATTTTTTAACGAAAGGCTCAAAAGCCAGGCTTTTGCTGTGCTTCGTTTTAAATGTTTTAAATAATTATTTTCTATACGAAATTAATTAAGGAAAGATAAATTGAGAAGCAAGAAACAGAAGATAATTTATTTTCTTAATCCAATTTAGACAAAATCTTTTTGGTTAGTCTCTCGCCAGAGTCGTTCTTATAGGCTATTTTCTTTATAAAAGCAGATGGCGCTTTTCCCCAGTCAGGAACGTCCCCCGAGTCAGAGCCACAAATGCCTGAGCTCGTCGAATACTTGTCTCCACAAAGGGCAATCTGGTCTAGAATGTAAAGCGGATTTCCTGAGAAGTAGGCTCCCGAGGTCAATTCTGTTTTTCCGTCCAGATAAACCTTGTACAGGTGGGTGGGCTTGAACTCAAAGTCTCCAGTTCTCACATCCACGTTGGCAAGCCCGCCTCCCTTAATCAGCAATCCGAAATCATAGTTGTATTTCTTGCAATAATCAATCATGGATTTCATTAACCTTTGTTCACTCATATGGCGAGATGCTTCTATGAAGAGGTTGCTTGCTCTCGGCTCTGGGATTCCTATTATCTCCTCACCATCTTCATCTTCATTAACCACCCAACCGCTCCTTGCGTGTCCGTTCGATGAACATTTGAGCTCGCTAGCGCTCACCCTGTCTAAGAGATAGTTTTTCAGCACGCCTTTTTCTACGAGAACAGTTCTCTTGCTTTTCACGCCTTCCTCATCGTGTATGTAGTGGCCAAACCCACGTCTATAGGTTGGATCATCAATTATTGACAGGAACGTCGGCATTATGATCTTTCCCAGCTTGCCTTCAAATATTCCGGATTCCTTCAGGTAGATGTGTTGCCCTGAAAGTAGATGAACGAGTAATTCGTGAGTGAATGTGGCAAATGCAGAGGCATCCATCACCACAGGACACTCACCTGTTCCTAAGGGCAATGTCTTGGCGAGCTCTTTTGCGTGTGCTAGTTCTGCATCAATCACTTTCTTGTTGAGGAAGTAGTCAAAGTTCCTTATCTTGTCAATATCTTTGGTGTGAAATAGGTCTTCTATATGCTCTATAATACGGGAGTCTTCAGTTCGCACAGTCAAATATAATCGGCAACGCCCCACAAAAGTGTGGTCCCTTATCTTGGTGCCTTCAGAATTCGCATATCTTCTTATAGAATCTGATGATGTCATCTCTATCTGAATCTTTTTAATGGCTTCATTTTCACGCACAATTTTTGATAGTGTTTTAGATAGCGTGTTTAATTTTTGTTTTTTCCTCTCAGAAAGGGCTGATGCGTATCTGTTTGGTACTTCTTCAATGCTTTGAACAACGGGTTCTTTAGAAAGGTTTAAGAAGATGTTGGGCTCTGCTGATAGTATGGATTTGCCTTTTCTTACAAAGTAGTCGTTGGCTGCATTCTTTAAGGCAGTATCTAGCTCCTCTTTTATGCACACGCGCACCCCTTCCTTATCTATCTCGAAATCAGGGACATCTTCTATCCCAACAGATCCTCTGCCCAACCCCTTCGTATCTCCTATAAAGACATCGCAGACAACACCCCTGAGCTCATCGCCTCCAAATTCTGAGCCCTTGTTTGATATGAGAAGGTCTTGTGTTCTTACGTCTTTATGGATTATTGAGACAAAGGCTGGCTTCATTGATTGGCGCCTGTTCAATAAGTCAACAGGCAATTCAGCATCCATGCATTCCTGGATTCGATCATCCAGTGATTTTATCAGTTCATCATCCATTCTTTATTTCCTCTTAGAGCAGCCTGGTAATGCTGTATGGGCAGAAAGTATATAAACTTTTCTGAGAATAACCATTTTAGAATGGTGAAAATCATAATTGTTTTCTTATCTGCTCCACAAATTTCTCAAAATCATCTATTTTGACGCACGCGCCTGCAGCGTAATCATGGCCGCCGCCATAGCCAGTCAAACCTGAAAGAGCCTTTTCAATAAGGGCGGGCAATTTTATTTTTGTCGACCTAAGCGAACATTTATACTCCTCATTATACTCCCAAGCGACTAATATGACCTTCTCAGGATATTTATAGATGAGCTCGTTGCTCAGCTCTGCTGAGAATGAGTAATCAGGGCTTTTATACAGGAATAAAATCATCTTGTCCTGCGGTTTGACATTCATCTGTTCCCACAAACCATCGTACTTTGTTTTCAGCTTGGCATATTTCTTATGGATGAATTCTCCTCCTGGAGTTTTTTGTCTGAGAATCTCATCTGGCTCTTTTATCCTGGTCAAGACCTTCACCGACTTGATCACATCCGATGTCTTGCCTTTCAGGTTAAAGGAAATCATCATAATCAGCTCGCCAAGCTTTGAGGTGTGAAGTGCTACTTCTGGTTTTTTTATATCTGGGGAAAGTAGGCCGGGATAAGCTGCTATGAATTTGTCTATTATCTCCTGCTCTGGCATGAACCAGTCTCCTATCATGCCGGTTATTGCAATCCAGAGGTTTTCTTGCAGAACTCGGTAGACCCAGTAGGATGTCGGCCGGTTATCATCGGGGTTCTCCGCTCTGGGGTTATAGTATTTAACTCCTTTTCGCTCAACAAGAGGATGGTGGTCTATCCATACAATCTTGGTTTTTATCTTATCTATGAAGTCCTGGTTCACAATGGGAACATCCACAACAATGACCACGTCTGGTGCGTAATCATTTACTTTTTGGGCCATTTCTGGTCCTAGCTCTGGCGCGTTCTTCACAGGCATGCCTTTGCCTTCGCCTATGTGCTTGTATATCATGAGAAAGCTTGCCAGGCCGTCTGCGTCGTCGTCAAAAAGTATGACTGGCCTGTGTGATGTATCAAATATTTCCCTGAGCTCCTTTATTTGTGGTTCTGTTAATGCCATTTTCTCAAAAAGCCTGTGCTTAAATCTTCTGTCTTTTTATGTTGTCATTCCAGATGTCAAAGAGAACTGCGTCCTTGTGATACGGTTTTTTGAGGAGTATCTTCAGCGCTTTCTTGACTATGATGGCAGCGGCCATGTGGACGGCTGGGCTGATAATCCCTACTTCGTCTGTTGGCTTTATCTTGTCAATTATTTTTTTTAGCTTGGCAAAGTTTATGCCTTTGTCGCTGGTTATGACAAGCCCTTGGCTTCCTGAAGCGATTGCATAAACCACCGGGATTTTCTTCTTTTTTGTGTGCTCTGATATTAACTCGCTTGTTTCCATGTTGCCTGTGACGTCTATGATTACGTCAGCGTCGATGAGAAAGATGTTGTTTTTGTTTAGGTCTTCGTGGAATGTCTTGACTTTAACTCTTGGGTTGATTGTGTCTAGGTATTTCTTGGCTTGTTTTGCCTTGAATTTGGTGTTGTCCTCCTCAAGATATAATGATTGGGATGACAGGTCCTCTGTCAGGCATCTTCCTTTGTCTATCAGCCTGAGTCCTACGCCTGATCTTATCAGCATCTCTGCTGCTGTTGAGCCAATGCTGCCCAGCCCTGCGATTGTCATGGTCTTGGCTTCGAGGGTTTTCTGTCCTTTTTCCCCCACTTCTTTGAATTTAGCTAGTTGAGCATACCTCATATACATCCCTCCATTCTTCCTCTTTTTAAGTCGAAGAGGTTTGGGAGAGCAGCAGGAGTATTTATATTTAATCCTGGCTGCAGAGGAAAATTATTTAATCACTGAACAGTAGTTAAAAAACGAAACATTTATAAATGTTTGATGCTCAATAGCCCTAAAGGAGGATATTTTGAATATGAGTACTATCTATAGGATAAAATTGGCCCGGGGAAAAGATCAAAAGATAAAAACCTATCAGCTAATCGATGGCAAATACCACGCCCTGCCCAGTAAAGATCAGCCCTTTCTTAAGAGAATGTTGAGCTCAATGGATAAACGCCAATACCAGGTCAACCAATTTTTCAGCCCCATCGTCTGGAGCGCTATTACTGCAGCAGCGGGCATTAAGGGCCTTGATTATATCGTAGATAAAACTGCAACCATAAGTGAAGAGATGCCTGTGCTCGGCTCTCCGACAGGAAAAATAGGCTTGACAGCCTTGAGCACGTTTCTTGTTTATGAGCTTGGGAAATACGCCCTTCTGGGGACAAAGAAAAGCCGCATGCCACTCATCAATAAGATAAAGTACGACGGAATATGGAAAACAGCGCACAGGAAAAATGCTGAGATGTATGAGAAGGATCAAGAGCATGAAGTGGGCCGCACTCGAAAAAATCTTGGCTATTTAAAGAATTTAGGGCTCGCAGCTGTTCTTGGAAGCACAATTTTAACTGGGGCAGCCCAAAATACGTTTGATAATCTCAGGTTCAACCTTTCAGAAGTCTTGTATAAAAACAAGCCCGTCACGTCTCTTAGTCAAAATCAAAGCCAAACCCTTGATGGTCTTCTTAAAAAACAAGACACACCTCTGGCGCAGAAAGAAGAGCCTCAAATAGAGCAAAAAGATGAGGTTGCTGATGAAGTCGTGTTCGATCTGGGAAAGTCCACAGACAGCGAGATGAAGAAATCAATCGTTGAAGCCGAGCTTTACAGGATGACTGACAGCCAGTGGGAGAGGAAAAACCTGTGGCAGGTGAAGAGGAGAATCAATAGCAATTACAGCACCATCATAACAGCTGAAGCCAAGGCAGAAGGAATTGATCCTAGCCTCATTAAAGGGATGGTCTGTATTGAATCGCAGGGCAACAATTATGCTGTGTCAAAAGCAGGAGCCAAGGGGCTTATGCAGCTCATGCCAGCAACTGCAAGGCAGTATGGCGTTAAAAATCCTTTTGACGCGGCACAAAACATCAGGGGCGGCATCCAGAAGCTCAAGGACTTGTTAGTTCAATGCGAGGGCAATGTCCCTCTTGCGCTCACAATGTACAACTGTGATAATAACGCTGTGAACTGGGCTATAAAAAAAGCAGGGAGCAAGGATCCTTTTGTGTTCAGCCCCTGGCTGCAGAAAGAGGCACGAGAGTATGCAATAAAAATACTTGCTGCAAGCGCATACATGGTTAATGGGCAAGCACCTGAGGGTGAAGTCACTGATGAGGCTGAAAAAAGCGATTCTGGCTTTGGCTCCGAATTCAGGTACCTTAATCAGAATTCCAAGGGAAAGCAAGTGTTCTCTTACACTGTAAAGCCTGGAGACACGCCCATCCAAATCGCCAGAAGGTTTAATGCTCTTGATTCTGAGACTGGTGACAAATACAATGAAATAATTTTTAAGACAGATATTGTTAATACCAAAGGATACTTTGTGGGGAATGCTATTCGTCCTAATCAAACAGTTTATTTGGTGGTATCTCCTCGTAAATAAGCTCATTTCAAAACATTTTTATTCTTCTGTTGATTCTTTTGATTCATGAACATTCGCTGCATCAAGTGCAAAGGCCGCGACCCGAGCATCTGTGGAAGGACTTTCTGCCCGATCATGGCGAAGATTAGCTCACAGAAAAAGGTTAACATGGAGGCTAAGCAGGATTTCTTTGGCCAGAGCCCGAATGTTTTTGTCGGCAGGTTCGGCTACCCTCACGTGAACGTGGGATTGTTGAGTGTTGAGAATTATGATGAGCATGACAATCCTCTGTTGTGGTCAAGGGAAAACTATGACATCGCGAAAATAATTGATTTGCGGAGTGGGTTGGTGAATTCAAATTTCAAGGCTCAAATAACTGGCTTTAAAGAACGCTTCTTGGAGATGAGCAAGGAGGTAGGCATGGCAGCCAAGCCCGTGGATGTCGAGGTTAACCTGTCTAAAAAACCTGTTTTCTCGCTTAGCTTTGAGCAGGACGTCATGCCACACGGCCCGAACGTGCGGCTGAAGAACGCCAGGATTACTGAGAACCCTAAGATACCTGAAGCTGTTGACAAAGTAACGAGTGATGTTGACTTCAAGGCAGGGAGCGCTCTTAATTATCTGTACAAGAAAGATTTTGACGAGCATTACCTGACTCGGCTTCTTAGCATCGGGACTCTTGGCGTGAAAAAGCAGAGGAAGCTGGTGCCGACGCGATGGGCAATCACTGCTGTTGACGACACTCTGGCTAAGCAGATGATAAAAGAGGTCAAGGATTACAACCTATATGATTACGCTGTTTTCTTCGGTGGGCACCTGGGAAATTATTATGTTGCAGTATTCTTTCCAGAAGTGTGGAGCTATGAATTATTTGAGACGTATGTAGGCAAGAGCACTTGGCATGATTCTGAGGAAATAGCCACCATGACTGATTATGAGGGCTATGGCGGGAGGAAGGACTATGCGAGCAATACTGCTGGCGGCTATTATGCTGCAAGGCTGGGCGCGCTTGAGCACCTGAAAAAAGTCAAGAGGCAAGGCTCAGTGCTTCTCCTTCGCTTCATCACAGGAGAATACTATGCACCTCTGGGCGTTTGGGTTGTGAGAGCGGCTGTGAGAAAGACCCTTGCGAACAAGCCCTTGGTTTTTGATTCCAGAGAGCTTATGCTGAAGTACGTGCATGCTTTCGTTAAGAAGAAGTTCGGGATTAATGTTGATTCCCTCTTGAATAAGAGCATGCTGCTGAATAATGTTAAGACTCAGAAGAAGCTTAATGAGTTCTGAAAATTGGAAATAATAAAAAATTTAATAGAAAAATATCAAAAAATATTTTTATAGGCAAACACCGTCTTCACAGCCTGATACGCAACTCTTCACTTCTGCCTCTGCGATTTTTCCAATCCCTGATGTGGGTGCCTTGCAATACATCTCAGCAACCTTGTCACCTGCGCCGCTGCAATAGTCCCATACTTCATAAAACGCTCCTGTAGCGTCCACACCGTAAACCTTTCCTTTCACAGTGATGCCGTTCGCAGTGTCTGTGTCCTCGCAAGTCAGGATTATTGTGCCTGTGCATGCTCCGTTAGAGCAGCCATCGGGGCAAGTGTAAACAACGCTCCCAACAGCAGGCTTTCCATTCCTTAAGAAGCAATACTTCTCAGTCAGCTGGCTTGCTGAACAGGTGTCAGAATAGAGTGTTGTGTCATTGCTAATGGTTACTGTTCCCTTGATGTAATAGTTCCTTCCGTTGTCGGTGTCAGAGCAGCTTATTCTCTCCTCGAACTGAATGTCAGATGGGTATTTTGCATAGTATGCCTCTGCGAGGCTTCCAACGTATTCACCAAAAGGGATGTCATCAGTATAATTTATCACAGAAAGTGCAATTATTTTTTTACCGCTCGTCCAATATACTATCACATCCTCTCCGGTGCTGACTTCGGGTGCATGAGGTATTTCGAAGATATAATACTTAGTATCGCCACCATCTTTTATCGCTTCATTATTAATCAGGCTCACAGCTCCTCCATCATCAACGTATTGCAGCCACAACTCCTTTCTGAGCTCTTCAAATGTGAATTGCTCGGAATAAATGTCCACTAAAACATTTACTTCCCTGGGGCTTCCTTCAAAGAACATGCTGTAAAAGCCTTCATGAACGTCGCATCCGCCGTAATAATCACCTAATACCCTGCAGTTATCTCCCAACTGGCTGTTGCTTTCAGCGTATTTTATATCTCCGAAGTTCTGCTTGATAATGTAATAATCCGAGGGCTCTTTTAATACGCAGAAAACAACCAAGTTATTTCCTCCAGGATCAAAGGCCACCTGCTCTGCCTTTATAGAGAAGTCAGCCCCTAGGCGTTGGCTTTGGCCAGCATACAATTGTTTTGTTAGCATGCCATTAACACTGAATCTCACAGTGTTGTTAGGTGTCACATCATATATCTGAATCTCGTACTCTTTTCCTTCAATGCTGTACAGCTTGATTTGCTGGGCTTTGAGGAAATCAATTAATTTGCACTGAGAGTCAATGCAGGCTCCGTCCTTGCAGCCGCCCAGACATGGATAAACTTGCTCGCCGAGACGACCAGTTGGAGCGCAGTATTTTTCAATGACATCTTCAACAATATTCTCCCCGCCCGCGCAGGAATCAGCTTCTGCGTTAGCATCAAGATTGTTTAAAGTTACGAATCCTTTCACATAATAATTCGTGCCGCCGTCTGTGTCAGTGCATGTCGGGCATTCCACTGATGTTTCTATGCATTTGCCATTCATGCATTTCCATGTGTCGCCGCACAGCTTCGTCTCCCCGCAGTCAGAATCAGCAGAGCACTTCTCGATTATGCAATCCTGGGGGCACATAGCAAGAGCCTTCTCCTCCACAGTGCAAATGCCATCCCCACAAATAGATGATGGGAAGCAGCCAGCTAGCGTTAATATGACAACCACTAACACACCTAATAACACAGACACTTTCATCTTTTTACCTCACAATGCGTGTTTGTTTTTATGCTTAGCTATTTTTAAAAATAATAAAAAAAAGATAAAAAATTATACCGGCGGGGTATAGGTATAGCAGTCATCTGGGCAATTAGCTTTTGTTTCTCCAGATCCACAGGTTCCATCTCCGCAGTAAGGAGCCTGTACGCAGCCGGTGGTGTCATAATAGCAGTTTGATTTACACTTGAGGGTTCCGCTTGTGTATCCTCGGCTTACGCAAGTTGCTCCGTTCAGGCTGGCTCCGTCGCACTGCTCATCGTGCTCAACTTTTCCGTTGCCGCAATAATTGCATGTCCCTGCACTAACTGAGCAGTAACCTTTATAAGTTGAGCAGGAGACCTGTGCATAATCAATTGTGCGAGTTTTGGCATTGCAGTAATATTCTAAAAGCACAGAGTTGCCTCCATATAAGCAGGTGTCTGTTCTACATGAACTATCTATGCAAGTTGTCCCTTTGATGAAATAGAACCCAGGAACTCCGAGGCTTGCATCTGAATCTTTGCAATAGCATTTGCTCAAGTCATAAGTGCAGTCTGGCTTGCAGCCAACTCCATCGCCCCAGCCAAAGCCTAAGGAAGCGCAAGATATGCCGTTAGGTATCACACTGCCCCCTGAGCGGTAGTCGCATTGCTCGCCATTATTAATAACTCCATCTCCGCAGCTTTTGGTATACATACATGTGCAACTGCTTGTGCATGAGTCAATGGTGGCTGTAAACTTATCGTTGCAGATATTATTGTTGGGTTCGCAGGCTTCGCTACCTTCTATCTTTCCATCCCCGCACTTGGTGCAAGCGCTGGTGTCGAATGATTTGCACTGGCCAGTTCTGCTGCATTTCAAAGTTCCAGCAGTGAAGCCCTGGCTTACACAAGTCTTGCCATTCAACAATTCTCCGGTCGCAGTATAATCGCAAACCTCGCCAGCTTCTATCTTTCCATTACCGCAGTTGGTGACGTGTGTGCATGTACAGCTGCTAATGTCGCAGGAGTCTGTTGTGGCTGCGTTGTTATCATTGCAGTCGGCTGCTACGGCGCATTTAGCATTGCATGCATCCTTAACGCATTTAGCAGTGCCAAATGAATCGAATACACATAAGCAATTCGCGTTACAGGTGCCTAATTTATCTCTTGTCTGCAGTTTGTTGCCACTACTACACAACTCAGTAGTGCTCTGTGGGCAATCAGCGAATCCTTCTGGAGTTGAAATGCTTTTGACATCACACTGTTCTTGATTGTTCTTAATTCCATCGCCGCAATATGCGTTTGTGATGTACTTGCATGTGCAGCTGCTTGTGTCGCAGGAGTCTGTTGTGGCTGCCTTGTTATCATTGCAGTCGGCTGCTGTTGCGCAGGCAGCATTGCACTTTCCTTTGACGCATTTAGCAGTGCCAAATGGGTCTAATGCACAGTTGCATGAAGCATCGCAGTTACCGAAAGCATCTCTTGTCTGTAGCTTGTTGCCGCTACACTGCTCAGTGTTTTGAGGGCAAGACTGGCTGTTTGATGTGCTCTTGGGTTCGCACTGTTCATTGTTGTTCTTAACGCCGTCACCGCAGAAATTTACAATCGGGATTGTGCATTTGCTGGTGTCGAAGTGGCAATTATTAGTGCAAGTCAATATTCCGCCAGTGAATGCTGAGCTTATACTGGTGCATGTTTGGCCGTTTAGGTTTGTCCCATCGCACTGCTCGCCTGCTTCTATGATTCCATCGCCACAGTAATTTGGTTTTGGAATAAGGCATAGGCTGGTATCCAATTTGCAGTTTGAAGTGCATTTTAGTGTTCCTCCCGAAAATCCTATGCTTATGCAGGTTTGCCCGTTTAGGTTTGTCCCATCGCACTGCTCACCCGCATCTATCTTTTCATCGCCACAAAGCGGAGGCAATGCCGCCTTGCACTCTTCGAGTGTCTTAAATGTTCTAAGCCCTGCGTACATGTATGCTCCGCAGAATTGCTTTTGGGCGCATACAGTTGTGGTGCTGTCAAACCACCATAATAGTTGACAGTTTGGGCATTGTGAGTTTAGTA